>Ga0316205_10000381_pt1 | contig 87977 bp, 71 predicted proteins | sample 3monthpyrite_MG_FD_204941 | JGI IMG/M metagenome (GOLD analysis project Ga0316205, IMG submission 204941) | Microbial mat bacterial communities from mineral coupon in-situ incubated in ocean water Damariscotta River, Maine, United States -... | ecosystem: Environmental > Aquatic > Marine >...
CGCCGCAGCCGCCGATAGTAACTTTAACTTCTTTTTTAGCGCTATATAGTTTGCCGTTAGCTTTAACAACAACTACCAGGTCAGATGTTTTACTCATTTTTACACGAGTTGAAACAAAACCTTCAGCACCTTTGCCCATTTTGAATGTGGCAGTTAAAGGCGTAGGGTTCTTAGAAATAAGCAGGCTAATTGATTCTGTGCCAGCAATTTTACTTGTTACTGTAATAGGAACTACAGCACCATTTTCTGCGATTTCAGGTGCTTTTAAAGCAATGTCTGAGCTCACAGTTGTTGCGCTGCTACCAAAAGCACCTTTAACAGCTGAATCTACATCAGTTGCAGCAAATGCTGCCTTAGGCCATGCAGCCATAACTGCGCGAGGAGTGATTAGACCTGCACTTACAGCAACGCCAAATGCGCCTGCTGCGGCAGAGCTCTTAATAAAAGATCTACGTTTAGTGTTCATTATTTTTACCTTAAATTTTTTATAGCGAGTAAATGTACTCAACAACTTTGTCTATTTCAGCATCACTTAATATTTCGTGAGTACCAAATGGAGGCATCATAGTGTTGGGGTTAGCTGTACGTGCATCATAAATTTGAGCGCGTAGCTTACTCTTATCGGGGAATCTGTCTTTTATTGCTACCCCTTCGATAGACAATGCAGGACCGATGTTACCGGCTAGTTTGCCACCTTTAATAACGTGGCATGACAGACAATTACCTTTCTTTTTATTGAAAGCAATTTTCTTGCCTTCTGCAATTGCTGAAGCATCTTCTGCAACGGAGATGCTCGGCAATGAGAAAGCTAGTGTACCCAGCAATGCAGCAACTGATGTTGCTGTAGAAATGGTCTTAGCGGTGTACCGCATAATTCACTCCTCAGTGTTTTTGATTACGTGGAAAAAAAAGAACCAGTTTATAGATAGCAGTCAGATTGTAATTATTCCATTATTTTCTGAAGATTATTAATTAAAAGCCCGGCTGATTCATTAGTGGCCTGTTTCTGATTAATATCTTTTGCTAACTTATATTTATTATGTCTTAAATATTATGTATTAAACTGGAGTGGTTAGCATACTGAAAACACGGTCGATAGCAAGAAAAATGTATGCCTATCAATATGTTACAGTTATCTAATATTAGAAGCTGCTAATATTTATCCTTTACTCTCTTTTTTCTGTTTCTGGATTTGTAATCTTAAATCCTGTTTTCTTGACTCAAGTCTTTGAATAGTAAGCTTATTTAGTTCTGGTTGGTGCAGGGCGTTGTTAATTTGCTGAATAGCAAGATTTGAATAACCTTCAAGCTCATACTCATAACTTGTGGCTTCAAGTGCCAGAGAAGTTTGTCCTTTTGAGAAATAAGCTTTTGCCAGAGTGTTATATACAATGGGCTGCTTTTTAGTTCGGAGTTGCAGATTAAGTAAAATGATAGCCTGTTCGCTTTGCTTTGTATTTATAAGGCTTTTTGCGTAGCGAATAGATACCGGCAGGTAATTTGGAAATAATGTATTTAATTTCTTTAAAGTATTCAGTTCTGAAAGGTCTTTTTCAGCCGCGTGATAAGCATCAGCGAGCGCTAATTGAATCCACGGATGAGAGTTATTCTGGCTTAATTTAGATAGAAGTTTAATCGCTTTATTAGCCTGCCTGTTCTTAATATACGCAATGCCGAGGGTATATTGTGATACGAGATCAATTTCATCGGCATTAAAGTGTTCAATTTGTTTTATCAGTTGTTGCGTTGATTTACTCATTTCCACAAGTAAACGAGCACGAACTAATTGAAAGTCGAGGCTGTCATCAGGCAGTTTTCTATCTTCAGGGTCGATACGATTTCTCGCCTCAGCTATACGCGTAGTGCTGAGTGGATGGGTTCGCAAATATTCCATCTTGGCGATAATGTTGTTAGTTTCAGATTTTTGTAGAAGGGTTTCAAAAAAACCTGCCATACCAGCCGGGTTTATACCGGCATCTTTAAGTACGCCTATACCAATTCGATCAGCCTCATGTTCATTGGCACGGGTAAAATTGATCTGTGATTGCATAAGTGCAGCCGATCCACCATAGATAATGGCAGCGCCTGCTTCAGGGTTTTGAGACGCAACCAGAATACCGGCAAGAATAGTTGCAAACATAGTAGCTGGGCTAACATTAGCCTCAGTCATTGCCCGAGCAAGGTGTCTTTGAGTTACGTGAGATATTTCATGTGCCATAACGCCAGCTAGTTCACTTTCATTTTTGGCGGAAATAATTAAACCCGTATGAAAGCCTATATTTGCATCAGGACCAGCAAAAGCGTTGATATTTGCAACCTTGATAACAAAAACACGAATTTTTTTATCGGGTTGGCTGCTGTGTGAAATTAATTTCTGTCCCAGGTTAGTTATGTAGTCGTTAACTTCCAGATCAGTCACAAAAGGCACGCTGGCTTTTATTGTGCGGTAAAACTGATTGCCCATCAGGTGTTCACGATAAGGCGTAAACTCTTGTTGAGTCGGATCACCGAGTACGGGTAATTCTGCTTTGCTATATGAAGAAAAGTTTAAGAGTAAAATTGAAATAACAGTGCGTAAATAAGTTTTTGGGTGCATTTAAGTATTATACAAACAAAGTGTGTTTATATGACCATTGCTTTTAAATATAGTGCCAATTAGTTTAAGAATAAAACTAATTAAGGTTTTAGATAGCGTAATATTTTATCGTATTCGCTGTATTGAATTAGGTACCACTGAGAAAGAATCAAAAGTTGGTCAGAGGGATATATTTTCAGATTGATATACTTCGAAAGTGCGCACTGTTTAGGCTCATCTCCCTCGGTGAAAGACCGCCGCCCACTTTCAATGGACATGGGGCGCTCTGTCTCCTTATTGATGCCATCAAGAATTGTGCGGAGTCGGTTCGTGGCACTTTCAGTTCCTGGTGGTATAGGTTTAAGGGACAGAGCGGGAAAGAAGCCCTTTCCCCGAGGGAGATGCACCTGAGCAGGTAACTTAGCAGTAACCATGCACTTTGTTCGTCTTGTTTCTCGTTCCCACGGTCCTCCGTGGGAATGCATACACGGCATTAGATTAGTTTTAAAAGAAGTGCTTATGTGGGGTTGGTGCTTAATTGTTTTACTAAAATTAAGCAAAAAAAAAAGCACCCGTCAGGGTGCTTTCTCTTAATCTCAATTAATCTAATTTAGATAAATAGTGATTGAGTAGCGTCTGAAGCTTCTTCAAAGTAAGTTGCAGCACCTACATATTCAACACCATCGATAAATACATCAGTGTTATAACCAAATAGCTCAACAGTCATCTGGCAAGCAAGGAATTTAACTTCTGCTTCCTGGCAAAGCTCTCGTAACTCAGCAATAGATGCAACGCCACAATTAGAGATAGTCTTTTTCATTAATGTAGTAGCGATACTATCCATAAAAGGAATGTTCCACATTACATTAGGAATTTTAGGGCCAAAATCAACCTTTCTTAACCATTTAGGGCCCATAGGCATTTTCATTGGCATAGAAGGGTTACCAGTTGGCGTAACCTTTAATGTGCTTGTATCTTTCAAAAGCAGGTTCAGGCCGTAAAAAGTATAAAATACTGAAACTGTCATACCAAGTGCAGCAGCAGTACTGGCTAGAATGAAGGGAGGGTACGCCCAGTCTAGTGTGCCTTTAGTTGCAATAATAGTTAGCTTTGGGTCGCTCATTTAAATCTCTCCTCAATTAAAGATTTTGGTTAGTATTGGCCATATGGCTGGGTATTCGCTGATGCTAAGTGACGCCAGATTAATGCCGAAAAACCGTACATATAAAAAAATTAGTCGATCGTATTAGTTTTTAAAGTCTAACCTTACAATTGAATGTGAATAAAAGGCAAGTATTACGATAATATTTTTTTAGCCAAGCAGATAAAAGGTTAATACCAAAAAGCAGGTAATTGGCTGTGTTTAATCGTAACTTATTGATATTAAATGTTATTTTCAGTTTATAATGAATTATTTATTCAGGAGCATCGTATATTACTATTTGCTAATGCATGCATGGCTTATTTAAGCACTTGCTAATAGAGGAGGGATAATGAGAGAATGCCCATCTGTATTAATATATTATAATATTAGGTACGAATCTTATGTTTGGTGTTAAAGAATTAGATGTTAATACGCTACAGTCGTATTTTGATGAAGGTAAAAAAGTTCGCTTACTGGATGTTCGCGGAATAGGTGAAATGGCTCAGGGCATGATTCCTAATGCCGAGAAGTTACCATTACATACTCTACCCGCTCGCCTTAATGAAATTTGTACCGAAGAAATAACGGTTCTTTATTGCCGCAGTGGTGCACGTTCTGCTCAGGGTGTTGGTTATATGGCGCAGCAAGGTTTTGATAATGTTTATAACTTGCGTGGCGGAATTATTGCCTGGGCACAAAATGGTATGCCATTGATGGCCTGATCAGCAATATTCCAGAATGTTTTAAAGGCGCTCCCTGTGAGCGTCTTTTTTTGTCTGTATTATTTATGGAACGTCACCATCGGGAAAGTGTTGTGTTTTTTGCGCCCTGTCTACTTAACCCATACCGTCAGGAGCTGACAGTGTAGTGAGCCGCCCCGTAAAACTCTTGATGGCATCACAACAGGGGACAGAGCGGGAAAGATGCTCAGTCCCCGATGGAGATGTGCTTAAGCAACGCAATCTCTTTCAGCTTATGGAAATCTGTCGTTCATCTCGTTCCCACGCGGGAGCGTTGGAGCAAGGTATATTTTCAGATAGATATACTTCTGAGAATGCGCACTGTTCAGTCTCTTCGTAATCGGGGAAAGGTCTTGTTTTTTTAAGCTCTGTCTCCTAAACCTATGACACCAGAAGCTGAGAGTGTAGCAAGCCGAACTCGTAAAACTCTTGATGGTTTCATGACAGGGGACAGAGCGTGAAAGATGCTCAGTCCCCGATGGATACGTTCCATGGCAACAGTATGCATTGAGTTATATTTGTTAATGGTGACTAACTGATATTAGATGATTTTGATATCCAGTAAGTTCTGCTGATTTCATCTCGTTCCCGCGGTCCTCCGTGGGAACGCATACATAACTTTAGATTCGTTTTAAAAGAAGTACTGAGTGAGTTATGTATTCCCACGCGGGAGCGTTGGAGCAAGGTATATTTTCAGATAGATATACTTCTGAGAATGCGCACTGTTCAGTCTCTTCGTAATCGGGGAAAGGTCTTGTTTTTTTAAGCTCTGTCTCCTAAACCCATGACACCAGAAGCTGAGAGTGTAGCAAGCCGCCCCCGTAAAACTCTTGATGGTTTCATGCCAGGGGACAGAGCGTGAAAGATGCTCTGTCCCCGATGGATACGTTCCATGGCAACAGTATGCATCGAGTTAAATTTGTTGATGGTGACTAACTGATATTAGATGATTTTGATATCCAGTAAGTTCTGCTGATTTTTTTTAAAGGCAGGTGCTTTTATGAATAATAATATAACCGTGGTTTAATTTTTAAAATATAAATACAACTTTTAATCATTTTCATAGTGAAAAATTTAATTTGCAATTGAGATGAAACCAGAGGAATAAAAGTATTTTTAATAAGCTTTGTTTCGCTATATTATAATATTATTATTTAATAAAATTACTAAAGAATTTTTATCATATCATTGATTTATTACAGTTCTTCTACTAAAACACTTTAAAAGGTGCGTTTTTCTCTTTTATTTTATTGACTTTAAACATGCATTTTGAGATCGTTCCGCCCAAGCAAGGGCTCGCATAAATAAGTTGTCAGGACACAGCATCAAAAAAAAATTTTAGCGCGGTAATGCGCACAACTCTCAATTTGAGGATTACAATTATGTCACGTGGTATTAAGAAGTCCTTAATCGCCCTATCAGTTTCAGGCGTTTTATTCGCACCATCAGCATTTGCTACAAATGGTTATTTCGGTCACGGTTACAGTACAGCAGAAAAAGGTTTAGCTGGAGCAGGTGTTGCTCATTCACAAGATGCAATGTCAATTGCAAATAACCCGGCGGGTATTGCAGGTATGGGAGAACGTATGGATGTGGGGGCGGCATTGTTTAGTCCTAAGCGTACATATACTGTGACTGGCGGTTCGTCTGCAACAGATGGGTGTCAAACAGCTCAGGGTCCGTGTAATTTCAGGATAGGCCCTGATTCAGTTGATAGTAATATGGAATTATTTTTAATTCCTCATTTTGCATTTAACTGGAAATTAGATAGTGATAGTTCAGCTGCTGTTGCTTTATATGGTAATGGTGGAATGAATACCAATTACAAAGATGGCAGTGCAACTTTGGCTACAAACCCAGGCGGTGCGCCAGGCAGTACCCATTCAACTTTACCAGGAACTTTTGGTGCGGGCACAACGGGTGTTGATTTAAAGCAGTTGTTTGTAAACGTAGCTTACGCAACAAAGGTAAATAAAGATCATTCATTCGGTGCGAGTATTATTTTTGCGTACCAGACGTTTGAAGCTAAAGGTCTTGATAACTTTGCACCGTTTTCAACAAGCCCTACTAATTTAAGTGGAAATGATGCGGACACTTCAACTGGGTTTGGCGCTAAAATAGGTTGGCAGGGTAAAGTCTCACCTGTAGTGACTCTAGGTGCTTCTTATCAATCTAAAATGTCGATGAGCGAGTTTGATGACTATGCAGGTCTGTTTGCTGAGGGTGGTGATTTTGATATCCCTGCAACAGCAAGTTTGGGTCTGGCATGGAAGACCAGTGATAAATCTACACTTGTTATTGATGTGCAGTCAATTTATTACAGTGATGTGGCATCGATAAGTAATACTATCTCACAATTGACAACGGCTTGTAATCCTGGAGATCAGTCTGGTTGCCTGGGTGCTCCAGCAGGTGCTGGTTTTGGTTGGGATGATATGACTATAGTCAAAGTTGGGTATGAATGGGGTGAAGGCACCATCTGGCGTGTAGGCTTGAGCAATGGTGGTCAGCCAATACCTGATTCAGAAGTTATGTTTAATATTCTTGCACCAGCGGTTATGGAAACGCATATTACCGGCGGTTTTACCATGCCAATAGGTTCAGGTTCTGAGTTTAGCTTTGCTGCGATGTATGCTCCAAGTAATTCAGTGTCAGGTCCGAATCCACTGGACTCTCAACAGGTTATTGAAATTGAAATGGATCAAATTGAGTTACAGGCGACTTACTCAATGATGTTCTAATTTAAATTTTAAGAACGTAAGAAAAAGCCGCTATTTAGCGGCTTTTTTTTTGCTAAAAAATAATTTGTGAAAGGAAAAGTTAATAAAATATATTATGTTAGTTAATAAACAAATACTTATATTACCCGTAGTTTCATTTTTCCGTTGACAAGTACTAGGTCAGACGTATATTTTGACCGCACGTTGTTAATGCGTGAACCTATATAAAACACACCTTATCGATATAAGGGGACGGAGTTATTAAAATGAAGATAAAATTACTAACAAAATTTGCACTAGCAATGTTAGTTGGCGTGGTTGTTACTACTGCTCAAGCAGCTCAAACTTATTTACCTTTTGCACTTGCATCAAATGGCGCAGGAACAGTTGCAGATAAAATTGAAGCTACAAAAAAATCATTATCGGATAATGGTTTTGAAATTGCGGGTGAGTACTCACCTTATAAAGGCGCTCATGTAATTGTTGTTACAAATGCTGAGCTTAAAAAAGCGGCTGCTTCTCAACCACGTGGTGGTTATGTTGCTGCACAGCGTATTTCATTAACTGAAGTAGGCGGCAAGGTTCAGGTTTCTTATACAAACCCTGTTTATATGTCATATGCTTACCGCGTTAATAATAAGCTTCCGCAAACAACCGCTTCTTTGAAAAAAGCACTGGGTCATGTTCAAGATTTTGGTCCTGCTGAAGCAATGGATTCAGAAGACCTAAATGAATACCACTATACATTTGGTATGGAGTATTTTGACGAGCCTTTAGAATTAAATTCAAAGGGTAGTCATGATGCAATGGTTGCTGAAGTTGAAAAGAACCTGGGTGCTAAAAGAAATGGTGCTGCTCAGGTTTATAAAATCGAAATCCCGGGTACTTCACAAACGTTATTTGGTGTAGCTATGAAAGCGCCAAATGAAGGCAAGAAGTATATGGATGATGGTTTCATTATGAGCGAAATCGATTTTAAACCATTACGTTCAACTGCTCACCTACCATATGAAATTCTGGTAAATGGTAAGCAAGCTGAAGCATTACATGCTCGTTTCCGTATTGCTATTAACTTCCCTGATCTTGCGATGATGGGTGATAACAGCTTTATGAACATTATGGCTACGCCTGATGCGATTCGTGATGTACTGTCAGCTGTTGCTGGTGGCGAGGTAGAAGACGAAGATTTCTAAACAATAGAAATTATCTGCTTCTACTGATGAAAAAGCCCGGTTTACCGGGCTTTTTTTTGTCTGCTGTTAGGTAGAAGTGTGTGTTATCAGGTTTATAAGCTGGTAAAGTTGTGCGCTGTTTTGACATTTCTCCATCGGGGAAAGGTCGCTGTTTTTGCGCCCTGTCGCCTTAACTCATACCACCAGGAGGCTGTAAAGTGTAGGGTGACGACTCCATAAAGCTCTTGATGGTCTCACAACAGGGGACAGAGCGTGAAAGATGCTCAGTCCTCGATGGAGGTGTGCCTGAATAGTGTAGGCCCCTGTCAGTTGATTATATTAGACGATGTTCGCTTATGCGCAACAGTCTGCATAACAATATAAGCTCACCCCGAATACCCATCTGCAAAGCGCGTAAAGAAAGTAAGGTGACCTAAGTATTAATCTAGGTTAAACTACGCGGCTTGCGAATACATTCGTAGCTGCATAGGCGGCTGATTTATAAGGTTTTTCAGATAGTTACAGTGTTTTCGACTGTAACATTATTAAAAATTTAGTTGGAGACAGAATAAGGTGGAATTGACCGGTGCTGAAATTGTTGTTCAAAGCCTGATTGAAGAAGGTGTTGAGCATCTGTTTGGTTATCCTGGCGGAGCTGTTTTGCATATTTACGATGCAATACACCAGCAGGAAGAGCTACAGCATATACTCGTTCGTCATGAGCAAGCGGCAACGCATGCAGCGGACGGTTATGCCCGTAGTACAGGCAAGCCGGGTGTCGTCCTCGTCACCTCTGGTCCCGGTGCTACCAATGCAGTAACTGGTATTGCCACAGCTTATATGGACTCCATTCCCATGGTTGTTCTGACAGGACAGGTACCCCGTCCCTTAATTGGTAATGATGCTTTTCAGGAAGTTGATTCTGTTGGTATCACTCGTCCAGTTGTTAAACATAACTTCCTTGTTGAGGATGTTAAGGATTTAGCGGCAACCATTAAAAAAGCATTTTATGTAGCAACAACGGGTCGTCCTGGCCCTGTTGTGGTGGATATACCAAAAGATATTACAGCGCATAAGGCAGAGTTTTCTTATCCACGTGATATCAGTATTCGTTCATACCACCCAACAACAAAAGGCCACTCAGGGCAGATTAAAAAGGCATATGAGTTAATTCTTGAAGCTAAAAAGCCCATGATATACACCGGTGGTGGTGTCATTTTAAGTAATGCCAGTGATGAATTGATAAAATTTACACAACTGTTAGGTGCGCCTATTACGAATACATTAATGGGTCTGGGCGCTTATCCTGCAAATGAAAAACAGTTTGTGGGTATGTTGGGTATGCACGGTACATATGAAGCTAATATGAGTATGCATAACTGTGATGTGCTGATAGCAATCGGTGCCCGCTTTGATGACCGGGTAACTGGTAATCTTGAAAAATTCTGCCCAGATGCTCGAATTGTACATGTAGATATTGATCCTGCATCTATTTCAAAAAATGTAAAAGTTGACGTGCCAATTGTAGGTGATGTTAAAGACGTTGTTATAGAACTTAATAAATTAATAGAAGCATCTGATCAGCGACTAGATAATGCTGCGTTATCGACATGGTGGCAGCAAATAGAAGAATGGCGCGCTCAGGATTGTTTAAAGTTCAATCGTGATACTGGCACAATCAAACCTCAGTTTGTTGTTGAGCAGTTACACGAAGTAACTGAAGGTAATGCCTTTGTTACGTCTGATGTGGGGCAGCACCAAATGTTTGCTGCACAATATTATGGCTTTAATAAACCTCGTCGCTGGATTAATTCTGGCGGTCTGGGCACGATGGGTTTTGGTTTGCCAGCAGCGATGGGTGTAAAGATTGCTCATCCTGATGAACAGGTTGCCTGCATTACAGGTGAGGGTAGTATTCAGATGTGTATTCAGGAGTTATCAACCTGTTTGCAATACAATACACCCGTGAAAATTATAAACCTGAATAACGGTTTCCTGGGCATGGTTCGTCAGTGGCAGGAGTTCTTTTATGATCGTCGCTACGCGAGTTCTTATGTTGATGCCTTGCCTGATTTTGTTGCACTGGCTGAAGCCTATGGCCATGTAGGTATCCGAATTGAAAAACCGGAAGATGTACGCCAGGCCATTGAAGATGCTTTTGGTAAATATAAAGATCGTACGGTATTCCTCGACTTCATTATAGATAGAGAAGAAAACGTATATCCAATGATTCCTGCTGGTGCAGGCTTAAATGAAATGATCCTGGTTTAGCTGGGTTAAGTTATGAATAAACATATTATTTCTTTATTATTAGAAAATGAATCTGGTGCATTATCACGTGTTGCAGGTTTGTTTTCGGCACGTGCTTACAATATTGAGTCTTTATCTGTGGCGCCTACAGATGACGCGACATTATCTAGAATGACAATTGTGACATCCGGTACAGATCAAATTGTTGAGCAAATACAAAAACAGCTTAATAAGTTGGTGGATGTAGTGAAACTGGTTGATTTAACCGAGTCCGAGCATATTTCGCGTGAATTAATGCTGGCTAAAGTTGAAGCTATTGGTGATGCACGTGATGAAGTGAAACGCCTGGTTGATATTTTTAATGGTAAAGTCGTTGATGTTACCGATACGACATATACAGTTGAACTTACTGATACATGTGAAAAGCTTGATTCTTTTATTACGTCATTATCCAGTATAAAAATTCATGAAGTGGTGCGCTCTGGCGCAATTGGCATTTCCAGTGGCGAAAAAATACTCGCCGTTTAAAACATTTTATTATTTAAATTTTCTGAGAGCAGAACTATGAGCTTAAATATCTATTACGATAAAGATTGTAATCTTTCGTTAATCAAAGACAAAAAAGTAACTATCGTGGGTTATGGTTCACAGGGCCATGCCCATGCATTGAACTTAAAAGATTCAGGTGTTGATGTAACTGTAGCATTACGTGCTGGTTCAAGTTCAGCAGTTAAGGCTGAGAATGAAGGCCTTAAAGTTTCATCTGTAGCAGATGCTGTTAAATCAGCTGATGTTGTAATGATTTTGACACCGGATGAATTTCAATCTTCATTATACAAAGATGAGATTGAGCCTAATTTAAAGCAGGGTGCAACGTTAGCATTTGCCCATGGTTTTGCGATCCACTATAACTCAATCGTTCCACGCAGCGATTTAGATGTAATTATGATTGCACCAAAAGCACCGGGTCATACTGTACGCAGTGAATTTGTTCGTGGTGGTGGTGTTCCAGATTTAATCGCGATATATCAGGATGCATCAGGTAGTGCAAAAGACCTGGCACTTTCTTACGCTTCAGGTGTAGGTGGTGGTCGTACTGCAATTATTGAAACAACATTTAAAGATGAAACTGAAACTGACCTGTTTGGTGAGCAAGCGGTATTATGTGGCGGTGCTGTTGAACTGGTTAAAATGGGTTTTGAAACATTAACAGAAGCCGGTTATGAACCTGAAATGGCTTACTTCGAATGTTTGCATGAATTAAAGCTGATAGTTGATTTAATGTTCGAAGGCGGTATCGCTAATATGAACTACTCAATATCTAACAATGCTGAATACGGTGAGTATGTAACCGGTGATAAAGTTATAAACGAAGAAAGCCGTAAAGCGATGCGTCAGGCATTGAAAAATATTCAGAATGGTGAATATGCTAAGAAGTTTATTCTTGAAGGCATGACTAACTATCCTGAAATGACGGCGCGTCGTCGTAATAATGCAGCTCACCCAATTGAAGTGGTCGGTGGTGAATTACGTAAAATGATGCCGTGGATTCAAGCGAATCAGATCGTTGATAAAACTAAAAACTAAAAATAACAATCCAGCTTACTTCTGTGCAGCTCCATGCCTGCATTGAAAAATGGACATTTGCAATTGTAAACGCACATTTTCCGCCCTGGTCTGAAGGTGTACAGAAGCAACCTGAATAGTTATTTCTTTTGTGGTATAAATAAAGGGGCGTTAAGCCCCTTTATTTATTGTTATTATTGAGATTAATCACTCTGAATAATGATACTAATATTATCGGTTTTAAGAGTAATAGAATAATGTAGTCTGTCATCCCCGAATGCTTGTGTCGGGGATCCAGCGTCTTTAAGTGCTGCAAGGTAACTGGATTCCTGACACAAAGATTCGGGAATGACGATATTATTTAAGCATCAAATTTAATTTGATAATTTTGAAAATATGCAAAATAAAAAGAAACCATCATTTCGTCGCAGAGGTATTTATCTGCTCCCCAATATTTTTACTACAGGCGCGATGTTTGCAGGTTTTTACGCTATTGTCGCCTCAATGAATGGGCAGTTTGAGAAAGCTGCGATAGCGATATTCATTGCCATGATTCTAGATGGCGTTGATGGCCGTGTAGCACGTATGACTAACACACAAAGTGAGTTTGGTGCCGAGTATGACAGCCTTTCTGATATGGTATCTTTTGGTGTAGCACCCGCTCTTGTTATGTATCAATGGTCATTTTCATCCATGGTTGATATGGGCTGGCAATGGGGAAAGCTAGGCTGGATGGCGGCATTTATTTATACCGCATCAGCCGCATTACGACTCGCTCGTTTTAATACACAAGTGGGTATAGCAGATAAGCGGTATTTTCAGGGTTTGCCAAGCCCTGCGGCTGCAGCCGTAATCGCTGCGTTGGTCTGGGTCGGTGTTGATAATAAGATTGCCGGGGCTGATATAGCCATATTTATGGTAATAATAACCATTGCCATGGGTGTAATGATGGTGAGTAATATACTCTTTTATAGTTTCAAAGAGGTTCATTTCAAAGGCAAGGTTCCTTTCTATTCAATCATTATTGTTGTGTTAGTGCTTGCTCTGGCATCACTGGATATTTCAAAGTCATTATTGCTGGTATTTGGTTTGTATGCATTGTCAGGCCCGTTATTAAGCCTGCGTAAATTACGTAAGTTCGGTAAAAAGAAATAAAATAACATATTGATGCAGTTAAAGTAGGGTTCGGTAAGGCTAGCAAGATATTTTGTAATTAATAATTATCTGAAATTAAGTCTTGGCAAACCTCTTATGAATCGTTATAGTTTTAGCAGTATGAACATAAACAGAGCTAAAAAATCATTTTCTGATGATTCTTGCGAAACTTTTGCAAGTAATGCTTTGTCCTGCCTGTTTCTACTTCCTTTATCTGCTCTCTCATTACTACTGCCGTAGGGCAGATAATAAGTTCTGGCGAGGCGAAATACGCATAAAAAACACCCCATATTAAAATTGATTTGCAGGACAGACAGATCATGAATACACAAGAAATAGCTAAAGATAAATTAATTATATTTGATACGACATTACGCGACGGCGAGCAGAGCCCCGGCGCCTCTATGACTAAAGACGAGAAAGTGCATATTGCTAAAGCACTGGAACGAATGAAGGTCGATATTATTGAAGCCGGTTTTCCTATTGCATCAGAAGGTGACTTTGAAGCAGTAAAAGCAGTAGCCGAAGCAGTTAAAGATAGTACGGTTTGTGGCCTGGCTAGAGCATTAGGCGGTGATATTAGTCGAGCAGGTGAAGCGCTTAAAAAAGCAAACTCATCACGTATTCATACTTTTATTGCAACATCACCTATCCATATGGAAATGAAGTTACGTATGCAGCCGGATGATGTTTTAAAGCAGGCTGTAGATGCGGTAAAACTTTCACGCCAATTTACAGATAATGTTGAGTTTTCGCCTGAAGATGCAGGTCGTTCTGAGCTTGATTTTTTATGTCGGGTAATTGAAGCGGTTATTGATGCGGGCGCAACTACAATAAATATCCCAGATACTGTAGGTTACAATTTGCCTAATCAGTTTGGTGACTTGATCAAAAACTTAATTGAGAAAATCCCCAATTCTGACAAAGCTATATTCTCAGTGCATTGTCATAATGATTTGGGTTTAGCTGTTGCTAACTCACTATCAGCTGTTCAAAATGGTGCGCGTCAGGTGGAATGCACAATTAATGGTTTAGGCGAGCGAGCGGGTAATGCGTCTTTAGAAGAAATTGTAATGGCGGTGCGCACGCGTCAGGATTTATTTACCTGTGATAGTGTTTTAGATACAACTCAGATCATGTCCTGTTCTAAATTAATTTCTAGCGTGACGGGCTTTCCTGTTCAACCGAATAAAGCAATTGTTGGCGCGAATGCATTTGCCCATGAATCAGGTATTCATCAGGATGGTATTTTAAAAAGCCGCGAAACATATGAAATTATGCGTGCTCAAGATGTCGGCTGGAATGAAAAACAAATTGTTTTAGGTAAACATTCCGGGCGTAATGCTTTTAAAACGCGTTTGGCGGAATTAGATATAGAGCTAGATTCTGAAGAAGATTTAAATTCAGCCTTTTCACGCTTCAAAGCGTTAGCTGATAAAAAACATGAAATTTACGATGAAGATTTACGTGCATTAATGGCTGATTCAAGCTGGAGCGCCGCGAATGAACAATTTAAATTAATAAGCTTAAAAGTTTGTTCAGAAACAGGTGAAACACCCCATGCTGATGTTGTCGTTCAGGTAAATGGTGAAGAGTTAACCGCCAGTGAATTTGGAAGCGGACCGGTTGATGCCGCTTTTAAAGCAATAGAAAAGATTGCGCACAGTGATTCGGAATTAAAACTATATTCGGTAAATAATATTACCAGTGGTACCGATTCACAGGGCGAGGTATCTGTTCGTTTATCTAAAGAAGATATGGTGGTAAACGGTCAGGGTGCTGATACCGATATTGTTATTGCTTCGGCAAAAGCATATATCAATGCTCTAAATCGTATAATGGTTTCTAATACCGATCGAGCACATCCTCAAATGGGTGATGTGTAAGTTTGTATTGAATTAAGCTTAAACCCAACGACTTATAATGTTTTAAGTTGTTGGGTTATGACTTATAAAAATTAGAAAGAATAAATTTTATTTTTTAATGTAGGTTGTTTGTAATAATAGATATGACTGAAAGTTTACAAAATAACTCGATAAAACATTTTAAAGAAAATGAACTGCCAGAAGATTTACGCTGTCAGTATCTTAATGTTATGGGCATACAAACCTGGTTTGATCCCGAAATTAAAGGCGTTATGCCTGAATTGGTAGAAAAATCTGTATCAGAAGCTGAAACAGATCTGGCACAAAACCAGGATATATCAGAACCTGCTCAACTCAAATCAGTACAACTTAAATCAGAAAAGCTAAAACCTGAAATTCCGAAAATTGAAACGGCTGATAATCAGCAAGCCGTGTATTCAGAACAGGTACAGGCAAATTCAGTTGATAATTTAGCGGATTTAAACCTGAAAATTTCACAATGTGAATTATGTGAATTACACACTAGTCGTAAGCAGGTCGTTACCGGTGAAGGTAATGAAAATGCTAAATTATTTATAATAACGGATGCGCCAGTTGATGATGCTGAGGTTGAGAATGCATTACTAAATATAAATGATAAAACAATGTTGCAGGCTATGTTGCAAACCATTAATTGCTCTCTGCCTACTGTATTCATTAGCAGTTTAGTTAAATGTAGGCCGCCAGAGCAGCGTTCTCCCCAGACATCAGAAATGATTTGTTGTGATGACCATCTGTCAGCTCAAATTAAACTGGTTAAACCGAATGTTATTCTTGTGATGGGAGAGTTAGCTAGTCAGCAATTGCTGGTTAGTCAGAAGTCGCTAACCGATTTACGCTTACGTCAGCATAAACATTTGGGTATACCTGTTTATGCTTCATACCACCCTGCTGAGATGTTTAATTCGTCGGAAACTAAGCGCAAAGTGTGGGCAGATCTGCTACAAATAAGTAATCATATCTAATTAATATAAATAAATATGGCAGTAAATCCTGAAATAGATCTGGTGAGTGGTTTTCGTGAAATGACGGAAGCCGACGTGCCTGAAATAATGGAAATTGAACGTCAGGTTTATACCCATCCCTGGTCTGAAGGAATATTTAAAGACTGTATGCGAGTTGGTTATAACAGCTGGGTTTTTTTAGATCAGGATAAGGTCAAGGCTTATGGTCTTGTGTCTGTTGCGGTGAATGAAGCTCATATACTTAATATTTGTGTGTCCCCCGATTCGCAGGGTAAGGGCTTAGGTAAACGTATGTTGCATAAATTAATGCAGTTAGCGGCAGACAGGCAGGGTAATTCAATTTTTCTGGAAGTGCGTGAATCAAATATCATTGCCCAAAATTTATATGACCAGGAAGGTTTTAATCGTATTGGAATAAGAAAAAATTATTACCCTTCTGAAGACGGGCGAGAGGATGCACTAGTTTTTGCTAAAGAACTGAACCTTGATAAGGTGCTCTAATGAAAAAACACCAAAAGGAAGTGGTCTACTCAAGTGTTGTTATTCCCTCTATAGTTCTGTCAGTTATTCTCGTAATTGTTTATCTAAGCTGGCTATTTTTTCATAATATTCTTTCGTATCAGGAAATGCCTGAACACTGGCAACCAATGCCACTTCCCAAATTACAATCGCCAGCTGTATTGCGTGTGGCTTATGTTGAAAACTCACGATTTAAGTCTTTGACGGATGATCAGCTTAAAAAAATTCTCAATAAAACATCAAAGCTGGTATCAGAACATTTTTCAGTTGAGGTAAAGTTTGAGCATAAGAAAAAAATAAGTATTCAAAGCCTGTTTGAATACTTGCCATTTGTCGCAAAAAATAATCAATCTAAAAAAATAATTTCCATTGAAAATGAACAAGATGCATTTGAGTCTTTTAATAAAATTAGAGATTCTATCTCGTTGCAAATTAAACATAGTGCCAGCACAGAAGAATCAATCATTGATTACGCGACGCCGTATCTAGTTGAGAAAAATAAAATTAATAATCTGGATGATTTAACAGCTCAATTAACCAGAACGATTACACAGCGTTATCAGTTCTGGTTAGGGCAATTAGCTAATGACGGTAAGCCAGTACTCGATGGTTCACCTTATAACCAGTGGATATACTGGGACTCATTGGGTTATGGAGCATTGCCATATGAAGTTGTTATTACTAACCAGTTAGTAGCGAGCATTGAAGAAAATGGAATGCCGGTACATACCTGTCTGCGTGGAGGCATAACTGGAGGTAATATGACTTATAATAAGCAGAGCGAGTTAGGTGGTTTTGTTTTCGTTAGTGCTTTTCAAATAATTAATGATAATAAGCTAATGAGTTACCTTCGTGAAGATGAGGTTTATAGTGAAGAGCAGGCAATAAATTATATTGCCGCAACCATTACCCACGAGCTAGGGCATTTATTATTTCACTATGCACATCCGTTTAATGCGCAAAGTTGCATTATGAACCCTACGCCATTGTTACATTATAGACAGTGGTTTAATCGGCTTGATGTTAAGGCATGCAAACAGCTCAATTCCCCTATGCTTAAACCCGGGGCGGCAACCGTTACATTTAATACTGAATGGTGAAAATTGATTATTTCATTAATTAAATAAGGTTTTTTAATTTCAAAATTTAATTATAATGGCCTTACTAATTAGAGTATTTTAAAATTTAAATTTTCAGTATTAGACAGTTGTCTTATTAAAGCATTCTGGTAGTTGTGATTAGACTGATGATTAGCACCAACTATCAACTCTGTTGAGCTGTAATTTAATTTTATTAGACTAGAGTTTTGTTTAATAACTCTTCTTTTAAATTGAATAATAAATTTCAATTTCTTTGTGATTCCAGGTAAATCATTTCAGGTAAATATGTATGAAAAATAAAATCTTAGCGGTTATAACTGCTTCTCTTACAGTGACTTCGTATAATGCTGTTGCGACTAACGGTGACTCACTTATTGGCCTTGGGGCTATTTCACGTGCTATGGGTGGTACAGGCGTGGCTCACTTTGCCGGTGCTGAATCGGCATTAAAAAACCCTGCGTTATTATCTCAACAGAAGGGCATAGAGGTGATGTTTGGTGGCACTTATTTTGCACCGGATGTTGAGGTGACTAAAAATGGCAGCCCGCAGGATTTATCGGCTACAAGTGACGCAGATAAAAATATGATACCTGAAGTCGCAATAGCTCATGAGTTAGGTGATGGCTGGGTGGTAGGTGTTGGCATGTTTGGTTCTGCAGGCATGGGTACTGACTGGCGAGATAGTGCGCCAATGTCAGATCCAGCATCCGGCCAGGTAGGTTTATATGGTATGCGTTCAAATTTGTTATTACTTAAGTTTGCAGTACCTTTTGCTTATAGTCAGAATAACTGGTCTATTGGTATTGCGCCAGTACTTCAATATGGCGCATTAGATCTTGCGTTCACCACATCTAATACAGATCAGTTTGGTGTATTTAACACACCACCGACAAAGCAGATAGGTCAGGGATCTTCATATGATTTTGGTATGGGTTATGATTTAGGTTTCTCATACGATATACCCAGCTCAGGTATCACACTTGGTCTGGTTTATGAGTCGTCTATTGAAATGACCTATGATCATCAAATAAGTAATTCAGCGGCAGCATTTGGTTATGGCTTGCCGGGTGCACTGACAAACTTTACCGATGATCTTGAGCAACCAGCGCATATTGCAGCGGGTATAGACTGGCATAACGATATGATGTCGGTGACATTTGATGTTAAAAATATCATGTGGGGCGACGCTAAAGGTTATGAAGATTTCGGCTGGGAAAACCAGACAGTTTACGGGCTGGGTGTAGAGTATTTAATGGGTAAGAAACTTGCGCTTAGATTTGGTTATAACTACGGCAAAAACCCAATAGCAAATAGTACAGATACAACACCTGTATTTACCGGTGGCCCAACCAATGGAGATGTTTTAAATACATTTAACCATGTTATGTTCCCGGCAATTACAGAGCAGCATTTCACGGCAGGATTTGGTTACTCATTTTCTAAAAATGTCGCACTGGATATGGCGCTTACCTACGCAACTAGTCCAGATGTAACAGTGTCTGCACAAACAACGCGTTTGGGTGATATAACGATAACCAATGATCAACTGGCTATCACTGCGGGTATTAAATACGGATTTTAAGCATATTTAAACTTGTTGTATGAATAAGTGCTGGGTCAGTTCATGGCCCGGCACTATCTCTGTAGTAAATTCTGAAATATTCAAATAACGTTGAAATCAGCCGTTATCCGTATTATCGGTTAACTGTGTTCAGGTTACTTTTTTATAAGCTTTTCTTTGTATCTCTGTATATAACAAATATTGTATAATCCCTGCTCTTATTTTTAGCTTTTATTGACTCACTACCTATGTCTGAACTTCTTGGAAGCAATAGGGTCAGACTCGATTGCCAGGAAGCAATAGGGTCAGACTCGATTGCCAGTGAAGCAATAGGGTCAGACTCGATTGCCAGTGAAGCAATAGGGTCAGACTCGATTGCCAGTAGGAATAATTTAATTCACTTGCCAAATAAAGTAATTACTCAATATACTATTATACGAATAGCCCGATCATGGAGGATTTATGGCTCGTCAACCTCGTTTTATAATACCGGGTCAGCCTCAGCATGTTATTCAGCGAGGAAATAATCGCGATGTTATTTTCGTATCAGAAGCTGATTATCTGTTCTATCTAGAAAAACTTTCAGAAGCATGTGAAGAGCATCAGTGTGATATTCACGCCTATGTATTGATGACAAATCATGTTCATTTGTTAATGACGCCTCATAAAGAGCATAGTATTGCTAAAGTAATGCAAACAGTTGGTAGGTATTACGTTCAATATTTTAATTATACTTATCAGAGAACGGGCACTTTATGGGAAGGCCGATATAGAGCAACATTAATTGACAGTGAAACCTACCTGTTAAGCTGTTATAGATATATTGAACTTAACCCAGTAAGAGCTGGTATAGCGGAGCACCCTGCTAATTATAGGTGGTCGAGTTACCGGTGTAACGCGCAGGGAAAAGCCGATAGACTTGTTACTTTCCATGGTTTGTATCTGGGTCTGGCTGCTACAGATAAAAAGCGTCTGAAAGTTTATTGTGATCTATTTTCCAATCAGATGAATGAAGAAATCATCAATGAAATTAGGATAACTACGAATAAAGCCTGGGTCTTAGGAAGTGATCGGTTTAAGGCTAAAATTGAAAAGTTAATAAGCAGGCAGGCTTCGCCTAAGAAGAGAGGTGGTCATAACAGGAAACGGGTGGAAGGTTAATTGTTACAGGGCAATCGAGTCTGACCCCATTGCTTCATTGCTTCTTTATTGGTTCAGGCTTTGAAAAAATGTTAACCTCAGTTTTATAGGATCAGTTATATTTTAAATAAGGGATTTATTTTATGCTAACAGCAAATCGTCTGAAAGTTCGTGAGGGCACTACCATTATTGCGGGTAAATCCAGTGGTAGAAAAATATTATGTTCAAACCGTGTATTACCTATTTATAATAACCTTGTATCACTGAGTGTCAGTAACTACTGGGCAAGTCTAATTGTTAGATCCATCGTTGGTTTAACCTCTGGACGTCTGGCTAAAGACAACATATATATCAAAAATGGAACAAGCATCGCTTACGGCAAGGGTGAAGCATTCTATCTAGTTTTGCCTGGTGTAACTGCCTGTCTTGAAGAGCATCCTAATGGTGGTTTTATATTACAGACACTGAATGTGGATATGCAATACGCAGAACTGCAGAGAAATGCTCAGAAGCCTAGTTTGTGGCGGGTTAATCAACTTATTGAAGAGAGGCCTGAGTTTCAGAGTGAAGGCAAGATAACTAATGTAGATATCAGGCCAGTTGTCATTTCTGATATGAGTGAATCATTACTACCAAAGGTAATCTCTGCTGTACATGATAGCCTGATGGATGTTGACGTCACAAAAGGCACGACAAAAAATTACGGTTTTGATCTGCATTTCACCCCTGGTGGTAGTGGTATTATGGGCTTAAAAAAAGCCAAAGATGCATTGTCATCCGATAAAGACAAAAAAATTGTTAATTCAGCCATGTTACTAGCTAACACAATGTATCAGGCGCGTAATCAAAAAGGTATTATCTGGTTTTCAGATTATGGCGGTTCAGCTATTTTAACCCGTGCCCTACAGATACTGCATCGTGAAAAAGGCGTAACACTTGAGAGTCACTCTATTTTTATGAACCACCCTACATCCATGTCTAAAGACGCCATTATTGCAGCTAAAGATTTGGGTTTAACTGAACTTGATAAAAAAACTGGCTCACTCAATCCCAAGGAGTTTATAGGGCATTTCACACTGAATGAAAAATTAGGAAATAAAACGAAAAAAGCTTCAGTAGCTGGCTTATCAGCAGCGGGAGCAACCTATGGTTTTGCTGGTGCATCATTGAGCACATCCGGGCTAGTCGGTCTGGCAGGTGGTTTGATTTTTGTCGGTAAAGCAATTTATGATGGCGTAAAAAACACCAAACTTCAAAAATATTGATTCAGGTAAAAAATTGTAGGCTAATAATATGCATGTAAAATATAAATTGCGTAAAGCAGAAGGGCTGGTAAGCCCTAAAGGCCCCAACTTTGCAGGTGCCCAGACTATTCGTTGTGATTTTGATGGGACAGAGCTGAGTTTTAAAGCACCTAAACATCGGCCTTATTATAAAAGAGTCAAAGAGTATCTTCCAGAGCGTCATTATCAAGCGGATAAAATACACCTGAACTTCCGTTGTTTTGATAATGATAATCATGAAACACCGAATCATCTTGAATATTATCAATTGTTCAGGCGTTTCTGGACATTTTATGGGCCCTGGTTCACGGGTACCCTAACTGAACTGGAGATGCACATCACGCTCTTCATGCCAGTAAATTTTGATCATGAGTTTTCTCTCTTTCATCCACGTGCATTTGAAAAAATTGTTGGCGACTATTTAACTCACTTCAATAGCAAGCATATTAACTCAGATGGTACATATCACTATACGACACCAGTTAACTGGCAACCGTTAACACAACTTCCCGTTGTTGCGGCTCGATTTGAAACCACTCCAAATAAAGGCGCTATAATTCGCAGTACGACATATCATTTATTTTTTGCTCTCAGCGACGAGGTTTTGGCGAGTGTAAAATTTGACCCCAGTCGCCTGTTTAACAAAAGCAAAGAAGAATTAGACAAAAGTGTCAGTGAAGATACCATGATTGAGCTGATGAATAGTATCATCGACAGTTTTCAAATAACCTTATCTGAGAAAGCCAAACAACAACAGAAAGTCGCACTCAAAGATTTAGAAGACACATCATTAATTAAAGATTACCCACCATTAGACTGGAGTAACTTAAAATCGGACCATAAGAGCAAGTTAAAAAATAACTAACTAAGTCTTATTAACCTGGGTTTCTATGATACGCCACTTTAAAAGCAAAGCTCTATAATAAAAAACTTAAGAATTAAATTTTCTTAACGAAGCAATAGAAAGCAATAGGGTCAGACTCGATTGCTTTAGTTACAGTTTGGTTAGAAATTAAACCAAACGAAGTTGCTGTTGATTGTAATGCATCTCATCATATGTTTTTACACAAACAATTAAATATTAGTTAATGTTTAATTCCCCTCCAGGCTGATTGTTAAATATGAGCAAAGCTGAACTCGACAAACGCATCAGCGAAGAAATCATGATAGATTATAAAACTACCCCCCGCTCCCGCTAGACTGCGCGGCTTAAAAGATAAATCAAAATAAACAGCCTGAAAAATTAACAGAGAATTTTGGCAATCGAGTCTGACCCTATTGCTTCAGAGAATTTTAGCAATCGAGTCTGACCCTATTGCTTCAGTCTGACCCTATTGCTTCTATTGCTTTCCAGACCACATTTACTCTGTTTATCCCAACGAAAGAAGGTAGTATTGGGCCTTAAATGCGCTTAAACCGTCACTTCTGGTGCTTGTCTATGGCCTTATAGATGGCATTTTGATAGTATTTTCAGAAATATATAAATGACAGCATCGGGAAATCTAAAATGGAAAATATCTTTAAAAAACAATTATTAACTGCAGCTGTAATGGTTGCCGCAGGACTGGCTTTGTCTGGCTGTAGTAGCAGTAGTGATGGTGAGACTAGTGTGACTTCACCTAATGGTGTTTACTCGGGGATTATTACTGGTGGAGATGTATCTTCTAATGGGACCGAAGAAAAGGCTATTATTTATAATAATCGGATGATGGTGCTTTCAAATAATTCTAATGGTGTGTCACAAATATTTGATTTTAGTTTAACTGATCCTGCTACTTCGCTTGCGGGCACGGGTGTTAGGTATTCTCCGTTCCCGTCAAAGTTAAATGACTTAATGCTTGGTGGTACGTATCAGGACGGGATATCAGCAACAGCTAATTTTACAGAGCAGACTACAGGCGCTGTAACTTTATCTCCTGGTACTATTAGCTTAACAGAAAATACGGGTTTATTTGATAGAGGCGCAGACTTAACACGATTAAGTGGCACATGGTCAGGCATATATGATGCAGGTTTTGGTAAAGTTATGACCTTAGTTATCGACTCTAGCGGTGTAATAGATGGCACGAATAGTATTGATAGTAATGGCTCTAGTTGTGGTTTTTCTGGAGCATTTAGTATTGTTGATGCCACATTAAATATTTACTCTATTAACTTGATTAGTGATGGCGGGAATATGGTTATAGTTTGTGACCTTGGTGCAGGTACATTTAGTGGACTAACTTGGACAGAGGGTGATACCAATGGCACGCTGGTGCTAATGGCATCAGATGGCAATAAAGCGAGAGCCGTTGTACTAACCAAAAATTAATTAAAATCATATAGCAAGGAATGCAATGAATAAAACGAAACCTTTAGTTAGCGGTATACAAAAAAATGTAAAGGTTTGTGTAGTTTCGGTTTTAAGTCATTGCGTTTTTTTGCCTTTATCTTATGCGGGCCCCACCAGTGGAAATATTGTCGGCGGGGCTGGTAATATAAATCAGTCTAATTTAAATACAACCATAAATCAGTTAAGTAATCGTTTAGCCATTGACTGGCAAACTTTTAATGTTAATTCAAATGAATCGGTTAATTTTAACCAGCCGGGTCGTTCCTCTATCGCTTTAAATCGAATCCTCGACCAAAACGCATCTCAAATTCACGGTTCAATAAATGCCAATGGCCAAATTGTTCTGGTTAACCCTAATGGCGTTTTCTTCGGCAAAAATTCTACCGTTAATGCAGGTGGTTTATTTGCAGCTGCGTTAGATGTTAATCCTGAAAATTTTATGCAGGGGCGTTTAGATTTTAAAGCACTGGAAAATAGCTCGGGTTTAATTATTAATGAAGGTCGCCTGGTAGTAATAGATGGAGGCGCTTTAGTTTTACTGGGTCAAAAAGTTGAAAACAGAGGAATGCTGGTTGCTAATTTTGGTACGGTAGCTTTAGCGGCGGGTCATGATATCTCCGTTAGCTTTAGTGATTATGAAAACTTCAGTATTAATATTAATCAGAATGATTTAGCTAATATTTTGGGTCTTGAGAACCCTTCAGTTTTAAATACGGGTTTAATACAGGCACATAATGGCAATGTGGTGTTAACGGCTAAACAGGCCGACGCCATAAAAAGTAGTATAAATAATATAGATCATCAACAGGCTTTTTCATTTGATAGTGGACAGATTATTGAGAAAGATGGTGTGGTTTATCTAACCGGACAGGATGGTGATATTAGTGATTTAGGCGAGGTTGATGTTTCTGGTGATAAAGATGCAGGCGTAGTTATTTACAGTGCCGAGAATATTGATCACAGCGGAAGTATAAATGCTGATACACAAACAGGCGTAGCTGGAACAGTTAAATTTGATGCGAATAATACAACACTGCTATCAGGTAACAGTACTATTTCAGCTGAGGCGATTGATGAAGGTATTGGTGGAACGGTCCATGTTCTTGGGAACTATGTTGGTTTGATTGATAATGCCAGCATCAATGTCTCAGGTGTGAATGGCGGGGGTGATGTTTTAATTGGCGGTGATTACCAGGGTAAAAATACGCAGATTAAAAATGCTGAAGCTGTTTATCTGGGAGAAAATGCCCTGATACAGGCAGATGCTATTGAAGAAGGTGATGGTGGAAAAATTATTGTCTGGTCAGATAAGGCAAGTAGAGTTTATGGCGAGTTAACGGCAAAAGGAGGGGAACATCAAGGTGATGGTGGTTTTATTGAAACGTCAAGTAAAGACTATATTGATATGTCGCCTAAGATAAATGTAAGTGCAGTTAATGGTATTCATGGAGAGTGGCTTATTGATCCGTCGGTTTTAACTCTCAGTACAAATGGACCACAGAATTTAACTGATAATGGTAATAATGTTAACCGGATATTTAGCTCAAGTAATAACATTTCTAATTTACGTATAAGTGATTTAGAGGCTGCCTTAGAAGCGGGAGCAAACGTGACAATCCAAACCAGTGTTCCGCTTGATCCCCAAGTTTGCGGCGCGTCAATCTGCCAGGTAGATGTCACTCCAGAAACTATTCAGGTGGCAGGCCAAAGTTATTTTTACGGTGATATTGTTTTAGTTGATGATCTGGATATAGATAACATCGGTTCAACGAGAGATGGAGAAAATGCATCAACCCTGACTCTTATTGCTCATAGAGATATTGTAATCAATGGTGCCATTTTAGATTCAGACTTTGATAATGAACCAGGTGGTGGTTTTGTTGCAGATGGTGATATTTTAAATTTAACGCTGCAGGCGAATACTGGTTCCAGTAATAATGCATCACTGGGTAGTGTGCGTATAAATAATGATATAGATTTACAGGGTGGAAATTTCACAGCGAGTGGTATTAATTTTGTACAGGCCGTCAATACTACAATTAATACCAGCGTGCCTGGGCCAACGGCTAGTTCAGGTTTTGATCCAGTGGCGGTGTTTGGGGGTGTGGGAGTAACACCAAATGGTGATGTAGATATTACTGCAACCAGTGGAAGTATTACGGCTAATGGAAATATAATAGCGGCTGGCACAACAACCCTAAGCGCTGCAAGCACGATTACACTAAATAATACCGCTAATGATTTTGGTGTTGTTAATATTAATAATGGCACAGCTGTAAGCCTTGCTGATAACAACAATCTCACGACAAATATAAATAGCAATTCAGTCACCAGAATTGCTACAAACACATTAAATGCGGGCAACTCAATTATTACCGATATCGATGCGGCGGGCACGGTTTTAGCAGCCATGAATGTAGCGGGTGATTTAACGGTTAATACCGCAGGTAGTCTTTCTGATTCAGGTAATGTTGTTGTAGGTGGTAATACGCTTTTAAATTTACCCAATGGCAGTAATGTTTTACTTGATTCATTAGGTAATAATTTTACAGGCACATTAACGGCAATTGCCAATACGGGTAATCTGCTTGATTATCGGGTTTATGACAGCTCAACTTTTAACCTGCAAAATAATTTAAATGTAACCGGTTTTCTTGATGTGCGCGGTGCCAGTTTAACGACAAATAACTTTACCCTGGGTGGAGCATCAGCCCTAAATCTGGGTAGTACAGCGGGTGATATTAATCAGAACAATGTTATCTCACATGCAGGAGCAACAGTTTTGTCTGCGGTTGGTGGGAATATCAATTTAAATTTAGCTAATAACTTAAGCAGTGTTCAGGTGAATGATGCGGGCACAGCAATCATTAATAATGGTGTAAATAATATTGATATCGTGAGTGTAGCAAATACGACACTTTTAGATGTCGATGCACAGAATATTACACAAAGCGGAAATATTACAGCAACAACAGTTGATTTAACGGCGCTTAATGCCGCTGCGCTAGATACGGTTAATGCCACTACATTAAATGTAAATGCAGCTGGTGGAATTAGTGAAACAGGAATTATTACCGTTTCAGGCACAAGCACACTGGATGCAGGAGCTAATGCCATTGCTTTTAACTCAAGCACACATGTTTTAAATAATGTACAGGTTACCAGTGCCTCAACGGTTTCAATAAACGAGTTTGATAATATAAATATATCTGGAAACATGGGTGCATTAGATGTGTCTGCTGGTTTAGGCGCAGTTGATAGTACGATAGAAAATGTTCAGGATTCTGTGCTTAATGTAACAGGTAATAGCACCCTTAGATTTGTTAGCGGTGGTAGCCTTAATTTAGATAATTTTACAGAAGCTGATTTAAATTTACGACCACGTAATAATTTACAGAGTACGATTGGTGTTTCTACTTTTTTTGGCACGCTTACCGATGTAGCAATTCGTAATGCGGCTAATATTCAACTGTCTTCTTCTGATATTGCTAATGATCTAACTTTAGATACTACTGCGGGTATTTCTCAGAACAGTATATTAAGAGTGGCAGGCAATACCAGTTTACGGGCAGCAAACATAAATTTAAATAATGCTTTCAATAATTTTGATGTGACTCAAATCAGTAATACCGCCACTGCGAATATTAGAGATATAAATGATATTACATTAACCTCTGTGGCTAATGGTGATGTTTCAATCACCGCGGCTGGTGCGGTGAGCGTGCAAGGTGATATGAATAACCTGACGGTTAATACCAGTTCAGGTGGTATTAATAGCGGAGTCACAACGTTAACGGTTGCAAACAATACAAACCTCACGGTGGCTGCCACTGATGATATTGACTTTCAAAATCAGGTTAATCTGCAAAATTTAAACGTGATTATGGCAAGAGATGTGTTAATAAATGAAGCAAACGGTTTGCAGGTTAACAGCGCCACGGTTAACGGATTAATGGATATAGACGCAACGGATACGGTGTCGGTTAATGGCAATATTGCAAATTTAGATATAAACACAAACAATACAATTAGTTTGTCCGGTAGTGTGGGAATAGTGAATGCGGTCACAACGGCTGGTGGTATACAAAATGTAACGGCTGCGTTAACGGTAATTGATAACGCTACATTAGATGCGGGCGCAACTAATGTTACGCTGTCTAATGCCGCAAATGATTTTTCAAGAGTGGGTGTCGTTGCCGCACAGGATGTGACATTACGAGATGTAAATGGTTTGCAGTTAATGGAGATAAACAGTAATAACTTAACGGTTCAGGCCGGTGATGGTATAACACAAGCTCCGGCTACTGTATTGACTGTGGCTAATGATACTAACTTGAGCAGTGGAACTGGCGACGTCGTATTAACTGAAGCAAATATGTTAAATAACTTAAGTATAACCGGTGGAAATAATGCAACCGTGGTGAATGATCAGGCTCTGCTTTTAAATGATAGCTCATTACTTAATAATATTGATATACGTACAACTACTGGCAATTTATCCTTAAACAACATTGGTGCAAATGGCTCGGCAAGTTTTAGCGCAGCTGATGCGTTAATCGATGCTAATGGTGATGACTTAAATGTATCAGCTACCAGTACTTCACTAACTGCTGCTAATGGCATAGGCATGGTAGGTGGGGCTGGAGATATTAATATACAAACAGCTAACTTAAGTGCGCTTAATACAACGAGTGGTGATATTAATATAAAAAATACCGGTGGTGATATTACGCTGGTAAATATTAGGAATAATGCGACAGATACCGGTAACTTTAACTTTCGAAGCACAGATGATGTTTTAATCGATAACATTACCTTACAACAAAATTTAATAGAAGAGTTTTCTCCAAATGGTACGGGCACAGTTGATATGTTTACCGCCGATGGTAGTTTTTTAGGCGTTGGTGATGAAGATATTAATAACCCCGATATTACCGCAACTAACTTACGTTTAGTTGGCGTAAGAGGAAACCTGGGTACACTACAAAGACCAGTGGTTTTAGATGTAAGTGGCAAAGTAGAGCTGTTCATGCGGGCTAGTTTAGACCCTATATATATCGCCCCGGTACCTAACCCTGAAACAGATATTCGCGACGAATCAGTATTACAGTTTACATCTGCAGATACACTGGCGGCTGCTAATGGTGTGCAGATAACTGAGGTTGAAACACTGCTTGATATTGATCCGGCAATATTTACAGATATCAGGCATTTTGTTGTAGGATCTGAGCCTGTACTGTTGCCACGCGATCAGTTGTTTGATGTTGAAAACGAAAACGAAGATGAAGACGACGAGTTCTTTAAACGTATTTCTGGAGAAGAAACAGCACCTCTTGAAAACTGAAAAAATATTTTTCATAATTGTGTAAAATTAAGCTAAGTCTGACTTTAAATTTTATCAAACGTTAAGTTTATAAAATACTGAGTTGTTATAATAAAAATAATAAAATAATGAAACTCCCCCGGTTTATATATATCATAGTTTTAACTCTTTACTACAAGGCAGGCTTTTCGGGCATTGTTGAAATGCCTGTGGTGGTTGAATCAAGCACCTTGCATGGTTCGTCTGTTTACGAAAATATAAATATTCCCAGCATGCGTTATCGAAATCCAGATACTGAAACCGGGCCAAGGTTATGGGTGAAAGAAATTCGTTTGCAGGGTATTGGTGATTACCCTGAGTTAGGTATTTTTAGTAAAGATATTATCAAACATATAGAAAGTCGTCGTCAGGCTATTATGCGAGAAGACAAACTTCGTTCTCACGGTTATACCGACGAAGAAATTGCTGAAATTCTCAATCTATTGAATGATATTGATAACACAAGAAAGTTCGACCATGTCACCACACCAGATTTACAAAAATTTATCTGGTTAGTCCGTGAGCAGAAAGAGCGAAGAGGTTTAAGCTTAGGTGAAATTGAAAATATCGCTTTTGAAGTAGAAGAATATTATCGCGATCGGGGTATGGGTTTGGTTAAGGCTTTTGTACCGCGACAGGCCATGCGAGATGGTGTGTTGGTGATTACCGTATTAAACGGTAAGCTGGGCATAGTTGAAGTGCTTGAAAATGAGCTTTATAACGATGAGTTAGTTCGCTCAGTGTTTCTGGATGTTATGTATAAACCGGTGAAGTTTGATTTTATAGAGGAGCGTATGTTTCTTTTAAATGACCTTCCAGGGCTAGCTGTTTCCGGAGCATTTGAGGCAGGCGATCAGGTTGGTGATACACGTTTAAATTTAAGCGTACTTACAGAAAATGAGTTTGATCACACTTTGCGTTTAGATAATCACGGTGCAGATTCAACGGGTAAGTTTCGCGCTTTTTATCAATTTTACTGGAATAACCCTACAAACATAGCTGACCAGTTATCGCTGGCTTTATTGCAGTCATCCTCCCCTGATAATTCAACATACGGTCTGATTGGTTATCGAACGCCGGTCTGGAATACAAAGCTGTTTGCGGGTTTCAATGTTTCAAGTAATCAGTTTGCGATTGATCAGAGTACAAACACAGATTCTACGGTTAGCCAAATTGGTATTAAAGGTGAAACACAGCAGGCAGAAATAGTATTTGATTATTCTATTTTAAGATCACGTGAAACCAGTTGGTGGGCTTATATGATTTTTAATACCACTAAAACCATTTTAGATAGTGATGAATTTGGTAACCTGGGCCTGGATGATAAAATAAAAAATATACGTTTACGGGGGCAGTTTGATATTTTAGATGCTGAAAACAAGGTGCTGCATTTAGGGTCAATTGGAGTAACGAGTGGGAGTTTCGATTTTGGTCAGGTAGAAGGGCAAGACGAAGATTATTATAAGCTTAATGCAGACTATAGTCGGTTGAGTTTTTTTACTATTCCCTGGACGGATATTGTTACACGTTTAATTTTAAAGTCTGAATTACAGTATACAGACCAGCCTTTACCCGCAGCTGAGCAATCTGCATTAGCCGGCCCCACGGTTGTGCGGGCATTTCCAATTAATCAGTTTTCAGGAGACAGTTCTTTATATCTGGGTTTGGAGTGGGTGTTCAATTCACCTCAACTTTTATTGTTTGATTATTTTAGAACAAGAAATATAACTCAGAAAATGCAGCCTTTTTTCTTTTTAAATGCTTCACATGGTATTCAGTATGCCTTATTAGGAGATGAAGATCAGGATGCTACACTGGCGGATGTCGGCCTTGGTATTCAATATGGCTATGGTCACCATATAAATGGTAATTTACAGGTCGCTTTCCCAGTTGAGGATAAGTTTAGTGATGGCAGCGTTACCGCCCCTGACGACTCATATAAGCTTGTATTTGATTTTCAATATCGTTTTTAAGCCTGTCACCTATATATTATCTTTAGTGTATTAATTCTTCTCATCTAACAGTCCAAATATTGTATAATTACGCCCCCTGATTCTGGCTTTAACTGATTCTTTACCTATGTCTGAACTTCTTGAGCAAATGCAACGCCGTCGCACCTTTGCGATTGTTTCTCACCCCGATGCGGGTAAAACAACCTTAACTGAGAAATTATTGCTTTTCAGTGGTGCTATTCAGATGGCGGGTACCGTTAAAGGGCGAAAAGCCTCACGTCATGCGACTTCTGACTGGATGGAGCTAGAAAAACAAAGGGGTATTTCAGTTACCTCTTCTGTCATGCAGTTTCCTTATAAAGACTGTATCGTCAATTTACTGGATACACCGGGCCACGCAGACTTCTCAGAAGATACCTATCGTACCTTAACCGCAGTTGATTCCGCATTAATGGTTATTGATGCGGCTAAAGGTGTTGAAGAACGAACAATTAAGCTAATGGATGTATGTCGGTTACGAGATACACCCATTATTACATTTGTAAATAAAATGGACCGTGAAGCTCGGGACCCAATCGATTTACTTGATGATGTAGAGAATATTCTGGATATTAAATGTGCACCTATGACCTGGCCTATTGGTATGGGTAAGAGTTTTAAGGGGGTCTTTCATTTGTATAACAATTGTGTCCACCTGTTTAGTGCAACACACGGTGGCAAGATCCTGGAGGGTGAAATCATTCAAGGTTTAGATAACCCTGAATTAGATGAAAAGCTGGGGGCGATGGTGGCTTCTGAGCTTAGAGATGAAATTGATCTCGTAAAAGGCGCAAGTCATGAGTTTGATTTAGATGCTTACCGTGAGGGCAAATTAACCCCTGTGTTTTTTGGTTCGGCAATTAATAACTTTGGCATCAAAGAGTTGCTTGATTCACTTGATGAGTTTGCACCTAAACCCAAAAGTCGTGATGCGGGTCAGAGAATTGTTGAATCGGATGAAGAAAAATTTACTGGTTTTGTATTTAAAATTCAGGCAAATATGGATCCTCAACACCGCGACCGTGTCGCATTTATGCGAGTATGTTCAGGCAAGTTTGAAAAAGGCATGAAGGTTAAACATGTGCGCATCAAGAAAGAGATAAAACTTAATGATGCAATGACGTTTATGGCAGCAGACCGAGGCCATGCAGACGAGGCATATGCGGGCGATATTATAGGCATACATAATCACGGAACAATACGTATAGGCGATACCTTTACAAAAGGCGAAGATTTGCAATTTGCAGGTATACCTAACTTTGCGCCAGAATTATTTCGTCGTGCCCAGCTTAGAGATCCCTTGAAAATGAAGGCTCTGCAAAAAGGTCTAATACAGCTGTGTGAAGAAGGTGCTACCCAGTTATATCGACCTTTAAATAACAATGATCTTATTCTGGGTGCGGTAGGTGTTCTGCAGTTTGATGTGGTAGCGCACCGCTTGCAGCATGAATATAATGTTGATTGTACGTTTGAACAAGTGAATGTTACGACAGCACGTTGGGTTGTTTGTGACGATGAAAAAGCACTTTCTAAATTTAAAGCTAAAACAACTTCTAATCTTGCATTAGATCATGCTGGAGATCTGGTTTATATTGCGCCTACACGTGTGAATCTAGATATGACTCAGGAACGATATCCAGAAATTCAATTCTTATCAACACGCGAACATGGGGTTTATGAAGTTTAAATATTAGAAAGCTGAAAAATACTACATGGATTCATATCAGATATTTATTGTATGCCAGCAGCTTTAACAGGATGGTAATTATTAAGGTTGGCTTTGTTGCTTCAATGGAGCATAAACAAACTGGTCAGGCATGCTTTGACTAATATAAATTTTCAAGCCCATTTCAGGGTAGCTCCAAAGTAGTAAATCATCATTAATCTGTTTCTCCTCAGAGGCGAGCCCAAAATATTGGCGTATGCTCTCCTGATCATAATCGACTGAGGGTATATACGTTATGCCTGAAACAGGCTTGTTTAAATTATCCATCTCTATCTTTTTACTAATAGAATATAGCTCTATGTTTTTTATCTGTTCTTCCGAAGTCTTTTTCTCTGTTTGAATACCCTTTAGAGACAGATAAATATTTTGTAAATCATTAGAGTTAATCAGGTAATTGAGCTTAATCTGTGCGATTAAGCCACCGATAATGAGTTCATCATAAATGGCTATAAGTTGGTATGTTTGATTACCCTTGGTATCTGTCGTTATCTGTAGACGGGTATCTGCAAAACTGGCGAATATCTGATTGGCATCCTGAATGCTGGTTTTACCTAAAGTAAGGCCAAATACCCGTAATGAGCCATTCTTTAGCTGATCAACCTCCCATGGCATGGTATCAAGCTGTGGCTTAGGATCATGTTGACCAATTACAGCAATCATCATTGCTGTGCCAATCATTAGAATAATAAGAAAAGTTCGGTTCATTTTTCATAATTTACGTTAGAAAGTGTATTTATATACTATATTTACTAGTTATACAAAACTATAACGTATGTAGATATTGAGATGGTCGTTTTTTAGCTATTTTGAGCTCATATTATGTGTTTGAGTGCGAAAATGAGAGAAAAACGTATTTAAACTAGAAATTTTTAATATCTATACTTTTAGTAATCCCCAAAACCAATATTAATCATCATTAGCTTATTTAGATGACTAAATGCAGATGTTTTGGCTGGTTTTTGATTAAAAATTAAGAATAAAACGACCGGAATATTATGTATGAAAATTATAAATAGAAGTATACCTTTAATCAGTGTTTCATTAATAATTATATTGCTTTATATCGTTTCAGATAAAGTATCGGTATCACAATTAGTTATTGTTACATTGTTAAGCTTTTCAGCAATCATCCTACCAACTGTAAGCATGTTCATTAATGATAAAGCTAAAAATCAAATTTTTAGAAATGCCAGTTGTATCATTAAAAATGATCAAAATATAGAAGATAATAATCTAGAAGCTAATTTAAATAGTAAAGTAGCACAGGTCTTTGTAAAAGATTTCAATGAGATGATTTCACAGTTAAGAGAACATCAAAACCTATCAAATGATCTGGCAACACAATTATCAGAAAGTACAGAGGAAATAGGTAATGTAACAAATATGATAGTTGATGGCATGCAACAACAAACGACCAATACGACTCAGGTGCAGAGATCATTAGAAGATTTAATGTCAGCAATATGTCTGGCAAAAGAGGCGGCGACTAAAACTTATGATGTAGCCAACAAATCTGAAAAGGAGGGTGAAAGCGGAAAAGAAGTTATGACACAAGCGATTACAGGTGTAATGATGCTTGCAGAGTCAGTTAATGAAGCAGGGAATATAATTCAGAAATTAGGTGATGACAGTAAATCAATTGGTAGTATTATCGATGTAATTACCGGCGTAGCTGAGCAAACAAATTTATTGGCATTAAATGCAGCAATTGAAGCAGCACGAGCCGGAGAACAAGGTAGAGGTTTTGCTGTTGTTGCTGATGAGGTTCGCTCACTTGCGAGCCAAACTCAGGAATCGGCACAAAAAATTAATGAAATTATTAATATTCTGCTTAGACATGTAGATGATGCAATAAAAGTTATTAATACAAGTGTTGAACAGGCTGATCAATCTGACGGATTGATGGAAGGGGTTACTATTTCCTATTCAGAACTGGTTGGATTCTTAAAGGAAGTATCAGGTTTTTCGGGTAGTTTAGAGAGTTCTGCAGTGGATACGGAGTCGTCTGCAGAATTAGCTAATAATAGTTTAGCTGTCATTCAAGCAACATCACAGGTAGCTACTTCACAAATGGAAACATTAAGAGATAAGAATGTTCGACTAAATGACATTGCTCATAAGTTAAGTCATTTAACTAAAATAGAAAATTAAAAAATATTTTTTGATATTTAGATTTGGAAATTAATGTAATAAATGTATAAAAATAAATCAATAATTGGCTGGGCTTTATATGACTGGGCCAATTCAGTTTTTGCTACCGTAATAATTGCTGGTTTTTTCCCAGTAGTATTTAAATCATTCTGGGCTTCAGATCTGACAAATTCCGAAAGCACTTTCTGGTTAGGTGCTGGAAATGCAGCGGCAAGTTTAATAGTTGTATTTATAGCTCCTTTTATTGGGATCATAGGTGATAAATATAAAATTAGAAAACATCTATTGATGATTTTTATGTTAATTGGTGTGATTTCTACGGCATTGTTCTATTTGGGTGGTATGGGTGATTGGCCACTGGTAATAGCATTGTATGTGATTGCAACAGTTGGTTTCATGTCAGCTAATGTTTTTTATGATGCATTATTAGTGTCAATAAGTAGTACAGATCAAATTGATAAAGTGTCTGGTTTAGGTTATGGGCTAGGCTATCTGGGGGGAGGCTTATCGTTAGCGTTATGCGTTATGTTTAGTCAACAACCTGATTTACTAGGGCTAGAAGTTGCAATAGAAGCTGTATTAATCTGCTTTATACTTGTGGCAATCTGGTGGTTTATTTTTTCAATGCCATTACTGTTCTGGACTGAAGACAGATATTCTGAAGATAAAACTGATAATGGAAATGTTTATACTCAAACAGTAAAGTTATTCAAGACAGTTTTCAGTAATAAACAAACAAGATTGTTTTTATTAGCTTATTGGATATATATTGATGGTGTGGATACGATAATTAGAATGGCAGTAGATTATGGTATGGCACTTGGCTTTGAAACAGGGGACTTAATACAGGCACTATTAATTACCCAATTTGTTGGGTTTCCGGCAGCAATTCTATACGGGTATATTGGTGATCGAGTTGGTGCCAAAAATGCACTAATGGCAGGTATTGGTGTTTACGCACTTATTACCTGGCTGGGTTATAACATGAAATCAGCAGACGATTTTTATATGTTAGCAGTACTGATTGGTCTTGTTCAGGGGGGGGTGCAGGCAATGAGCAGGTCTTTTTTTGCTAGAATGATTCCACAAGGACAGGCTGCTGAATACTTTGGTATTTATAATATGCTAGGTAAATCAGCAGCTATTATAGGGCCGATAATGATGGGGGGAGTCGCGTTAATAACTGAAAATCATCGCTATTCCATACTCTCATTAATAGTTCTATTCATTGTTGGTGCTATCCTGCTATCAAGAGTGAAATTAAAAGCAATTTAATATTGATTAATCTGGTTTTAAATTATGATATTGATAATTGATTCAGAAAGAAAGGCAGAAACAAAAACCAGGCAGATATTTGATGAGGCTGGGTTTGAGGTAGTCGTTATAGTAAAAACAGCTGCTCAGGCGCGTGAAAAATTAAATGCAGAAAGTAATCATTTCAGCCTCATTATAATAGATAGTGAGCTTGATGATGGAAATGGTTTTGAATTATGCCGAGAGATAAAAAAAACTAATGTAGGTAAACATGCTTATATTATGATGCTTGTCAGTAGTAGTGAAAATAAAACTGCAATTGAGAAGGCTAAACATAGTGGTGCATCTGGTTATTCAGTTAAGCCTTACCATTCAGCTGAATTTCAAAGACAATTTTTCAAGTATACAGTTTCAAAAGTTGTCTTGTTAGTAGAAGACGACCCAGTGATTCGTAAAATTGTTAAAGGAGTTATGGATAAAATACATATTGAGACAATTGAAGTAGATGACGGTATTCGTGCACATAATTTACTTAATAAAATTTTACCTCCTCGACTAGTATTGATGGACATAGGCTTGCCAAATAAAAATGGAATACAGTTGGTTGAATTAATACGCAGCAAGTCTGCCTGGCGTAAGACGCCTGTTGTAATGTTAACAGGAAGTTCGGATATAAATAACGTCAAAAAATGTTTGGCTGCAGGTGCTAATGATTACATAACTAAACCCATAAAATTAGATGGGTTTATAAAACGTCTGAGTAAGTATTTGTCTGATGAAAATTGAAAATAATTTACCGGTAGTCGATGCAAGACAGGCATACTATCGCTGGAATTCTTTACAATATGATAAATTATCTGATGTTGTCGGTAGTGATACTTATAAATATATTCAGCTTATCCCTCTGTTCTTGCAAATTAATAATAAATTATTACCGGGTAATTCAGATGACGATACGCCTATAGGTGTTTATTCGTATAAGCCAGATAATAATATAATAAATAGTGCCAGATTATTAAATAATAAATTTCGATACCAGCAAGAAGGTGTTGTAAAAAATTATGCCATTGAATCTATATATTACAAACATACAATTATTGACAGCAGTAATAGTTGTTGGGTGTTATATCGGCCATCACTGAATAAAAAGCAGGTGTCTTCTCTTAAAGAAAAAGTGAATAAAATATCTGACTGGCTTTTAGCCAGGGGTTCTGATATTTCTTTTTTTGTGTTCTCGGTAGATGAGTATAAGGAAAATAAAAAACAAATATTAACGCAATACAATAAGTCACTGTTTCTTGATGAGTTTTATAGTGAAGTTGTTTTATTGGCAGGGAAATATCCGGTCTGGTGGTTAGTGCCACCACATAAAGAAAATGAATATACTGCATTTGTAGAACATATAAGGCAGGCAAGGTTTGTTGATGTTGAAGAATTTGTTGATTTGGGAAGTGTGGCAGAATATAAACAGGAAGATTTAATAAGATTAGCAGTCGATTATACGCAAAAATTTAAAAAAAATCCCGAAAAATGTTTGATTGATTTATTAATGGTAGATCAAAAAAATATGTCATGGCCAAAATTAGATGGTGTAGCAATTCGTATAAAGAGTATGTTATATGAAAATGTTGAAGACATAGTGGCGGTTAATGTTTACGCCAGTTTACTGGATGATGCATTTAATAATTATTCTATAAAAAGTCACATTCTATCACCTGTTAGACTGTTTTCAAGGATGAAGAACGTATCGGAAAATATTAATACAAATGTCATTGATGCGTTTTTAAAAGATGATTACATTTATGAGTCTTCAGTTAAAGGGCTTGATAGTATTGTCTCATATTTAAATTTTTACAAAGCTATATCATTTGAAATTCGACAGGTGTTCACAAATATAGTAACTAAATTTAATAAGCTTAATAAAGCTGATGAGGTAGAGTCTAATTTAACATCGTTGACACGAAATATGCTGGAGTTTCTATCAGATGATGAAGGCCAGGTTCCACTATATAATAATAAAAATGAAATAAATATCGTACTTGATCGGATACATTTAAAACAAAGCATCATAAATGAAAAAAGTGTTTGGAGTCTGGTTTTAGAAGTAACTGATGGAGATGAAAAAACAATTGAAGGATTTAGTAGTTTGTTGGGGCTTCTTGCGTGGTGCTGGCTAAATAGAATTGTAAATAATTCAACCCAGGTGTCGATAAGCAGTGCAAGTTTGCAAGTTAAACAGATAGAAGCTTTTTTCGTATTGGAGACATTAATACAACAATTAAAACCAGATTTAATATCTAACATACCCCCAATAGCATTTGAAAATCCGGTAAAACCTCTTCAGTCATTGTTATTTGTTAATTTTATGGCGGCTACTAATAATAAAGAGAGCATTAATGTCACAGCAAATGATGATCCATTAAGTTTTGGTAATCTATCCAAGAATCTAATTACACATTGTGAGCAATTGATAGTTAACAGTTGGGGTGATGTATATACCCGGCAATACTCTGGTAATACGGGCTTAGTAAAGTGTTTATGTGATTGGACCCATCATGCACCAGTAGATAGTCTGGCAAAGCCACAGTTACTCAAGGTGTTTGGGCATGGTGAAGGGGATAGTACCTATATGGCGCAACGAGTAGAACAGGTATATGAAGAAATACAACTGTTTTTCTATCATCAAAACCATGAGAATGGACGATTCATATTGAGGATGGGAACGGATTATCATGTTATTTACATTGTTAATTCACTTTTGGTTCCAGAAAAAATTGGCAAGCAAAAAAGTTTAATAAAATATCTTGAAATGGCTTCATCTAAATTTCAAACTACAGCATTGGAAAGACTTGCTTATACAGAACATCCACTTCGAGAAATCTATGATGGTAATAAACCTGAATGTTTTCAGGTGTTTTTCCAGATTGTTAACCGTAAATACTATAGCTGGGTGCTAGATGAAAAAGGCGGGTTATGGTCAGATGTATTTGATTTAACTGATAGGGAAAGTTTTATAACTCACTGGTTATATTTTTTTAGAAATATTAGAAATAGATTAATTAAAATTAATTATCAGGAAAAAGATTTTCCATCGTTAGAGATAAATCAAATTAGTAATAACCAGTTGGGAGGGATAGAGTTTTATCCCGTTGGTGCTGATTCTATAACTGGTAATAAAAGTTTTATAAATATACAGGTGAATATAATTGGACATAAAAATGGAGACCAATTGAGCATTACATGTGATGGTCGAAAATTTAATTATAATCAATTGAAACAGAATGTATTAATAGAATGTGTTCAGTATATATCAGCAAGAATGTCTACAGAAGGGCGTCTTCCAGTATATGTGACTGATATTGATGTTCCATTAAGGATATACAATGTGAATGATAGAGATGAGATTCAAATAAATCATATACTAAAATTTAAGCGAAACTTTGAACATAGAATTATTAAATTACTGGAAAGCTGAAAATTAATTTAATTATAATTTAGTTGAATAAGATAATTGTTTTTTTTAAAAAACAAAACATAAGTAACTTAAAAATAGTATTCGGGCTAGCATAAAACTTAATGTATGAAATCCAAATTCAGAACCAAAACTAAATAGTTGAGGATGCGGTTGGTTATTTAAGTCATCACCAGAACTAATATATATTTCAAAGTCAGAATACAGCTTTTAAGGGGGAGTTGAATAAAAAATACACAAAGCACTAAAAACTATGAGACACAATAACCCCTAATCATCTAATGAATAATTTAATTTACCATTGTGTTAGGGGTTGTCGTAGAGGCTACATCCGGGACTGTTTCTTTGCAGATCACCTGAGTTCGAGCATAGACATTTAAGGTGTGTTAATTAATGTAGATCCAGTTTACTCAATTCATCAAGTATAGCTTTTACTAATGATTCACCGGTAGGGCCAATTTTATCACATAACTTATCTATGTCTCGTTCACCATCAACCAATGGTTTGATTAGCGTACTAAAACGAGCCAGATCTCCCTGTGTTGTAGACATTTGTTCAGCCATCTGTCCTAACATGCTAAGGGCGTCTGTGTCGCCTTTGCTCGCACCATTAATTAGTTGTGCAAGCATGGGGGCAGCCATTGATGGATCGGCTTCCTGGTTAGGATCAGGTAAAGTGGCCGGGTTTTGTATACCTTTTAAAATGGCATCAATGATAATCTGATCTTCTTCATCCAGGCCTTTTAAAATACTGCTATCACGTTGCCCTTTTAAAACTTTTCGAATGGCTGTTACCAGGTTTTCCCAGCCATTTTCAGCAGATGCTTTTAATACCTGTTCCAGCCCGGGGCGCAGTGATGTGTCACTAAGTGAGTTCACTACATTTACAATTAATGGTGCGTGAAATGTTGCGATTTGTTGTTGTTTTTCAGGTGCAAAAGCCATAGCTGTTTTCTCTTTTTAATACTCTTAATTATTGAGTAATGGGTTGTAAGTCATCCCCGATTATCGTCGGGGATAACATGGCAAAGCACTTATTTAAAGTGCTGAGATTTTTGCCAGCTGTTCTTTTAATTTTATTATTGCAGATTCCATTTCCGCTACGCGTTCGCGTTCTTTAGTTACTACGGCTTCCGGTGCTTTATCAACAAAACCAGGGTTACCGAGTTTTGCATTACTTTTATCACAGTTTACCTGGAGTTTGCTGATCTCTTTATCGAGTCGTGCAAGCTCTGCATCTTTATCAATTAATCCTGCGAGAGGAATAAGTATTTTCATTTCTCCAACAAGTGCAGTTGATGATTCAGGTGCAGACTCATTTTCGCCTATAAATTGAACAGATTCAAGCTTGGCCAGAGTCATTACGAATGCTTCATTATCACTGAAAAGTTTTGTGTCAGCTTCACTGGCATTCTGTAAAATAACAGGTAAAGGTTTGCCTGGCGCAATATCGCTTTCTGAACGAATGCGACGTATACCCATTACAAACTGTTTTACCCATTCAAGTTCGGCTTCAGCTGTTTTGTCTATCATTGTTTCAGAAGAAACAGGGTAGGCCTGAGACATAATTGTGTCAGCATTAATTCCAGCCAGAGGTGCAACTTTCTGCCATAACTCTTCTGTTATAAATGGCATAACTGGGTGGTTTAAACGCAGAATAGTTTCCAGCACCTGAACCAGTGTCTGACGTGTGCCGCGTTTTTCAGAATCACTGAAGTGCTCTTTTAATAATACAGGCTTGGATAATTCTAAATACCAGTCACAGTAATCTTCCCATACGAAAGAGTAAAGTTCCTGTGCAGCCAAATCAAAGCGATAGCTTTCAAAATGACGATGCACATTATCTTCAACTGCCTGTAAACGTGAACGAATCCAGCGGTCTGCTAATGAGTATTCACAGTCTTTATTATCAACACCATTATCTTGTCCTTCAGTGTTCATTAATACATAACGTGTTGCATTCCATATTTTATTACAGAAGTTTCGGTTACCCGAAATTCGATCAATAGATAAAACAACATCTCTACCGGTGGTAGCCTGAGAAGCAAAAGTGAAACGTAAAGCGTCAGTGCCAAAAGAAGGTATGCCATCGGGGAACTGTTTACGTGTGGACTTTTCAATTTTCTTAGCCATTTTAGGCTGCATAAGACCACTAGTACGTTTTGTAACTAATGTTTCTAAATCGATACCGTCAATAATATCAATTGGGTCTAAAACATTACCTTTAGACTTGGACATTTTTTGCCCGTCTGCATCGCGTACTAAACCGTGAATATAAATTTCTTTAAACGGCACTTCATCCATAAACTTCAGGCCGAACATAATCATGCGGGCAACCCAGAAGAAAATAATATCAAAGCCGGTAACCAGTACACTGGTAGGGTAAAACTGTTTTAATCGATCAGTGTTTTCAGGCCAGCCTAAAGTAGAGAAAGGCCAGAGTGCAGACGAGAACCAGGTATCAAGAACATCATCATCCTGTTTAAGGTTTACATCATCTGCCAGATTATATTTTTTACGTACTTCGGCTTCTGAATCAGCAACATAAACTTTGCCATTGTCATCATACCAGGCAGGAATTCGGTGCCCCCACCAGATTTGTCGGGATATGCACCAGTCCTGAATATTGTTCATCCACTCGTAATACGTTTTGTTCCAGTTTTCAGGAACAAACTTAATATCACCATTTTTAACCGCTTTAATTGCAGGTTCTGCCAAAGGCGCAACTTTCACATACCACTGATCAGTCAGATAAGGCTCAACAACAGAGCCGGAGCGATCTCCTCTTGGCACCATTAATTTATGATCATCAATTTTTTCTAACAGATCTAATTCTTTTAAGTCATGAATAATCATGTCACGGGCTTCGTAACGATCTATGCCCTGGTATTTTTCAGGGCATTCATCATTAATGCAGGCATCAACCGTGAATATATTGAACATTGGTAGAGCATGACGTTGCCCCATTTCATAGTCGTTAAAATCGTGTGCAGGGGTTATTTTCACGCAACCACTACCAAATTCCATATCGACATAGTCATCACCAATAATTGGAATCTCACGACCAACTAAAGGCAAGGTAATCGTTTTACCAATTAAACTTTGAAAACGTTCATCATCCGGATGTACCGCGACTGCTGAATCGCCAAGCATGGTTTCGGGACGGGTTGTTGCCACAACCAGATGCCCGGAACCATCAGTAAGCGGGTAACGCATATGCCATAAATGACCAGACTCTTCTTCAGAGATAACTTCCAGATCAGATAAAGCTGTGTGCAGAATCGGGTCCCAGTTAACCAGGCGTTTTCCGCGGTATATCAGGCCTTCGTCGTATAACTGGATAAATACTTTATGAACCGCATCAGATAAACCTTCATCCATGGTGAAGCGTTCATGTTCCCAGTCCAGAGAACCACCCATACGGCGTAACTGCTGAGTAATCGTGCCACCAGACTGTTCTTTCCAGTCCCATACTTTATCTATAAATTTTTCACGGCCAAGGTCATGTCGTGATTTGCCATCAGCGGCTAACTGACGTTCTACAACCATTTGTGTTGCAATACCTGCATGATCGGTACCCGGTTGCCATAGCGTATTATCACCCTTCATACGGTGGTAACGGGTCAGGGCGTCCATAATAGTATCCTGAAAGGCATGCCCCATATGCAGTGTGCCGGTGACATTTGGCGGAGGAATCATAATGCAGTAATTATCTGCATCAGCCTTTGTCTGTGGTGTGAAGTAGCCTTTATCTTCCCAGGTTTTATACCAGGTTTGTTCGATAGATTGTGGGTTGTAAGTTGTTTCCATGGATGTCTTGAAATTTGCTGTAATAAAGAAGCGGAATTATAGCCTATGTAGAGGGCTTGTCGTAGCCTGTAAACATGGATTCATTGTAATAAAAGGATATTAATTAGAGATGAATAGGTAATCGCAGGCTGAGTGGGTCGCCAATATTTAAACCATTAAGAGGGTGGTAGCAGTAAGGCTGCCACTAATGACAGGGTCAGTTTTAAATTTAGAATCGAGCAGATAAGCTAAATGAACTGGAAAAGACTGCAGTATCTGCATTAGCCTGGCTGTCATAATCACTTTGTTCGCGTATACCAATAAGTAGATCAAGCGCTATTACTTCCCAGTTATAACCAATACCGCCATTAAGCTGAATGCCATTAAAACTTATACTACCACCAGGGCCTTTCCAGCTCTCGTTGTAGATACCTGCACCTAAATAGCCTTTAAAGCCCTGTGTTGTAAACCCGGTTCCAAAAAGAGCCATTATGTCTGTGCCAGATGCATCAACTTCAGAAAAATCATCATGAGTTAAAGAAAAAATAGTGCCACGAAATGCGGTGTTATTGGAGATCGCATAAGAAGCGGAAAAGGCAGTCCCGATTAGGGTTTCGTCGTTTAGGAAAAAATCGGTATATGCAACAGTTAATGCATAAGTACCAAAGCCGATGTTGATTTTTTTCTCAGCTTCAACGTCAGCATATAAATTGAAAGGTAATAAAAAAGTGATTAGAGATAAAAACAGAAAAATACGTGTGTGCACAGTGAAGTCCATTAAAAAATTAAATAAAAACAGGAAAAGTTAACAACCATTTAATGTAACTTTTCACATTTAAAATAATTTTCACTTAATATCCATCTATGCACTTCATCTTACATAGTTTAGATGAGGTATTCAAATATCAAATTCTTTATATAATTGTTTTTTTAACTGTTGTTCAATTCCAGATAAGGCATTTTCGATTGCCAGATCTATTTTTTCTTTTAAATGATTGTTATCAATTTCTCTTTCAATCGTTTTGTTTGCAATGGATTGCATAGCATCAGAAAAATTTTCTGACTCGATATCACTGTTTATAGGTTCTTCAATTGTAATTGAGGGGATTTCACCGACATTGTCATTTTTGAGAAACTCAGCATCTGTAATGATATTTTCATTTTCAAATTCGCTGGCGTTTTCAAGCGTAACAATGTTTTCTACTTCTTCTGTTTCTACATCAAATTGATGTGCATCGAAATGATTTAACATATCGGCATTACCGAGGTGAGAAATATCGGTGAGTGTAGGAATGTTGCTTTCTGAATCAGCCATTAGTGCTCTCCAGTGTATGATGTTTTAAAGTATAACCTGACTCTCTATATGTTTTGTAGTTTTGCCGACCGGATTGTTTGCGTGACTCATCCTGATTAAGTATTTCTTCAATCATTAATGAATCGTCCTGACTTAAATCGGCTGGGCGAGAAGATAAATTTATAATGGATTGAAAGTTCACGTCATTAACTTTCTGATGTGAAATTAATATGGGCTGCTGCTGGTCAGAAGGTTCAAGAGTTGCAATACCATGAGGGATAAAACTATTCTCACGAATATTCCATAATAAATTATCTAATGACTGACTATCATTAGCTGAGTCAGTTTGAATTAATACACGTTTTCCCGACTGCCAGTGAGATTCTGCTAACTTACAAGCATACTTTTGCAGGTTTTCTAACTGATCGTCGGGTAAAATATAAAAATCAACAGAGATCATTTAGTCTCTGCTATGCGATCAAATATATATTGCATTAACAGGGGTAAAGGTCTGCCTGTTGCGCCTTTATTTTTACCTGATTTCCAGGCAACGCCTGCAATATCCAGGTGAGCCCAGTGATATTTTTTAGTAAAACGTGAAAGGAAACAAGCCGCTGTAATAGTACCGGCTTCACGGCCACCAATGTTTGCAATATCAGCAAAGTTGCTGTCTAGTTGTTCCTGATAGTCATCAAATAAAGGTAGTTCCCAACAGCGATCCCCCGCATCACGGCCAGCGTTTAACAGGTCGTTTATAAGTGGGTTATGGTTGCCCAGTAACCCGGCTGTATGACTTCCTAATGCAACAATGCAGGCACCGGTTAAGGTTGCAATATCAATAACCACATCAGGGTCAAATTTTTGAGCGTAAGTCAGGGCATCGCACAATATTAAACGGCCTTCAGCATCAGTATTTAAAATTTCAATGCTTAAACCCGACATGCTGGTAACAATATCTCCTGGCTTAGTTGCCAGTCCATCAGGCATATTTTCTGTGGCAGGAATAATACCAATAATATTGTAAGGAAGTTGTAAATCAGCACAGGCACTCATTACACCCATAACACTGGCAGCACCACACATGTCATATTTCATTTCATCCATCGCGCCACCGGGTTTGAGGCTAATACCGCCAGAATCAAATGTGACACCTTTACCCACAAACACTAGAGGTTTCTGGTTTTTATCCCCGCCCATATGTTTTATGGTAATTAATTTAGCCGGTTGTCGTGAACCTCTGGAAACAGATAAAAAGGAGCCCATGCCCAACTTCTCCATTTCATCCTCTTCGAGTACTTCGGTTACCAGATCGCGATGTGTTTTATCCAGATTTTTTGCAATTTCAGCTAAGTAGGTAGGTGTGCAAATATTTCCTGGAAGGTTAGAAAGGTCGCGCGTTAATTTAATACCGGATGAAATTGCCATACCTTCTCGTACAGCCTGTTCACCTTCTGGTAATTCTCGACGGCTAGGAACGCTGAATATCACTTTTCGTAATGGGCGGCGGGTATTTTCTTTTTTACTTTTTAACTGATTAAAAGTATAGAGGGAATCTTCAGTGGCCTGTACGGCATGGCTTACTTTCCATGCTGAATTACGGTTTTTTACATTAAGCTCGGTAATGCATGAAAATACTTCTGTTGCACCGCGGTCATCGAGAAAAGTTGAAACAACGCTATTCGCTTTCTGAAATGCTTTAATATCAAAATGCTTCTCACGGCCGCAACCAATTAACAATATGCGGTCGCATAATGTATTGGGTACATTGTGTAATAATAACGTCTGCCCAAGCTTTCCTTCGCACTCACCACGACGAATTAAATTTGATATAAAGCCGTCACTGGCATCGTCTAAAATTTGTGCTGAAAGAGAAAGTTTACGGGAGTCAAACACACCCACAGCAACACATGAAATGCGTTGTTTTTCAGGGCTGCCACTCTTTACCGAAAATTCCATAATAACTCCAAATTAATAAGTAGTGTTTAGATTGCAGATCTGTATTTAAGTTCTAACTGCCTGCTGATATATAAATAGGACGCATACGTTATAAATAAGCACCTAAAGGAAACACCTAAGCTAAAAGAATCACAAAGGGAGAAGGATTTTATGCAATTTTGACATATTTATACAGGCTTAATTGTTAAAAAAGAGACTTTTTTTTAAAAAATGAGTTTTTGTCACTATATGTAAAAATAACCAAAATTAATGATGGATAATAAAATTATTCTATAGTTAGGTTAGAATACCCTTTGACGGTATTTAAAATAATGAAAGAAGACACCTAATACGCATGTTTAAGCGCTACTTTACTATCATTGATCGCTATATATCTAAAGAGCTGCTGCTAACCTGGTTAGCCGTTACTCTGGTATTAATGCTAATTCTACTTAGTGGTACATTAGCTCGCTTGCTTGGAAAAGCTGCCGAAGGGGCTATTCCAGGTGATGCTGTCTGGTCATTATTGTTATTTACCGGTGCGCGATACCTGATACTACTAATCCCATTAAGTCTTTATCTCGGGGTATTACTGACCTTTAGTCGTCTCTATAAAGATAATGAAATGGCGGCTATGTCTGCTTGCGGTATAGGATTGAAACGTTTGTACAGACCTTTATTTATGGTGGTGATACCTGCAACAGTTATTATGCTGTTTTTAACGCTATTCATGATGCCGTGGGTTTCCCAGCAAGCCGAAGTGTTAAAATTAGAAATTGAAAACCGCTCTGAACTTACTGGATTAACTGCGGGTCGATTTAATGCGTCCAGGAAAGGGGATGCAATTATGTTTTTGCAGCACCAGTCTGAGGATGGTACGCAAATGAGTAATGTTTTCTTACATCAGACTAATACGAAAGACAAAAACCAGTTGCTTGATAATATAGAGTCTGCGGATTTAGCCAGACGTTATAAAGATGATAATGGCCGTCATTTTATCATGTTTGAGAATGGACAAATGTATGAAGGTGAACCAGGTACTTCTAATTTTCGAATTACACGATATGAGAAAAAGGGGTTATATTTACCTGAAAACCAGATAGTGAATAAAATAAGTCGTAAAAAAGCAGTTTCAACAATGGATTTATGGAATTCTGATAGAATTGATTATCGTGCAGAATTACATTGGCGACTTTCTTTGCCCATTGGTGCGCTTTTACTTGCTGTCCTGGCGTTACCTTTAAGTTATACAACTCCTCGTAAAGGGCGATACTCTAAACTGGCACTGGCGATTTTAATTTATCTTATTTATTCCAACTTATTAGGTATAGGTCAGACCTGGGTGGAAAAAGAGAAAGTGCCCGAGTGGTTAGGTTTATGGTGGGTTCATGGCTTTGCAATGGTATTAATTGTGTATTGGTGGTTAAAACGATCTGGAGGGATTAAAGCGCTTATACAACAACTTATGACTCAGTCGCTTAAACCCGTGGTGAAGTCATCGTGAAGATATTAGACCGTTATATTTCTAGAACTATTATCAATGGCACATTAATGGTGTTACTAGTTCTGGGGGCATTACTGGCGTTTGTCGATTTCGTGTCAGAAATGGATGATGTGGGTAAAGGCCAATACAGCATGTTGCAAGCAGCTATGTTTGTTTTACTGAGTTTACCAAAAAGACTATATGAGCTTTTTCCAACAGCCGTATTAATAGGTAGTTTGTTAAGCCTGGGAACACTCGCCGGTAACAGTGAGTTTACTGTGATGCGTGCAGCGGGTATTTCAATTATGCGCATTGTCTTTTCAGTATTAAAAGCCGGTTTCATTTTATTAGTGTTTGTAGCCTTAATTGGTGAACTGGTTGTGCCCGTCAGTGAAAGGCAGGCGCAAAGCCTTCGAGCTAAAAACTTACAACAAACAATAAGTCTGGCTGGAGGTGGTGGTTTTTGGGCACGTGATGGACAGCGTTTTTTGTATGTAAGCCATGTTTTTCCCGGTATGAATCTTGGAAAAGTTAATATTTATGAATTATCTGAGAATAACCAGTTGAAACGAGTAACTCATGCTAAGTCAGCTCAGTATTTAAACGGTCAGTGGCAGTTAAACGATATTCAACAGACCGAGTTTAATAATGACCATATAGAAAGCCGTCAGATCGAGTCTGAAGTATGGCAAAAACTACTCAATCCTGATTTATTTAATATCGTTAGTGTTGAGCCGGGTAATATGTCTGCAATTGATCTATTCAAATACAGTAACTACTTAAGAAGTAATGATCTGGATTCTAGTCCGTATGAACTGGCATTCTGGATAAAAGTATTTACGCCAGTATCCAGTTTGGTGATGTTGCTTATTGCTTTACCATTTATATTTGGGTCACAGCGAAGTAGCGGCGCCGGAAATCGAATGCTGGTAGGTTTATTATTAGGTATTGGTTTTTATTTATTAAACCGTACGGTTAATCATCTGGGGCAGGTTTACCACGTTTATCCCTTTATAAGTGCCTCAGCTCCAGTTATAGCGGTTGCCATAGCCAGCTTTTATGCCCTGAGAAGAGTGAAGTAGGATTTTTAAAGCATTTTTGCCACAGTGGACACAGAGTCTTTTGAGGTTTTTATTTGCTTCGCAAATATAAGCACATACTATTTACTATAAATGCTTTTTACTCTGTGCTTCTGTGGCAAAAAAATCTTTTAAAAATTCACTTCTTCTCTAACTGAACCAGATACGATGACGACAAAATGTCATGCCATGTACGTTTTCTAGTATCAACAAAACTCCATAAAAAACCTAAACCAAAGACAGACCAGGACAATACTGCCGTTAATGCACGAATTGTCGCCTGTTTTTTAGTAATTTCCGCGCCGTCTTCTGAAACAAGTCGTAACATCCAGGTTTTCATACCCAATGTTTGTCCGCCATGCGACCAGAACCAGACATAAAAAAGAAAACCGGTGATAAAAATTGTGAACAACATGATAATTTTATTCATTAAGTAAAAAGGGTGTTCTTCTGTAATGGCATTACCGTCATTCATTACAAAGGTGGTGAATATACTCATTGTTACAGCAACAATGAAACAAATAGCCATTAATAGAAATAAATCATAAATTATTGATAGCAGCCGTTTAAATAAAGAAACCGGAGCATATGTGTTAGGAGCGGGCATTTATAACCTGTTTAATAATATTAAGGAGTGAAAATTGTAACGGATTGCTCAAATTGATGCATTAATCATTCATTTATATGCTTTTGTCTGCTGTATTCAGGTATTTTCTGTTTTTTGATATAAACTCACTACAAACAACAACACTTTGCTGGAGAACATTATGATGAAACGAAGTCTGCTTACGGTGGGGTTAATTGCGACGTCACTTTCAAATGTATATGCCTTGCCTTATGGTTTTTATGACGCGCGTTCAGTGGCAATGGGTAATGTAAGTGTGGCAACAGGTGGCATTACCACGGCGGCGTTATCAAATCCTGGAATGTTATCGGTAAATGAAAATAATGATAGTTTTGCTTTGTTATTACCTGCAATTGGGGTGCAGGCGATCGATGATGGAAATATTATTGACTTAGTTGATGAATTCCAGGCGATCGATGGAAGCGCTTCTTCTATACCAAGACAAATTGAAATATTGGAGGAGCTTGACGGTGCTAGTGTTATTGGGGCTGTTATACCAAATGCGGCATTTGTCTCCAGTAGTGAAAGCTTTACCTGGGGTATTACCGTACGCGCTGATGCAGTAGTGTCAGCAGGTCTTGTGGATATTATTATTCCAACTACTACGAATGTAGTGCTACCTGATGCGACGGTCAGAGCATTAGGGGTTGCAATTACAGAAATTGGTGTGCCCATGGGTACAGATTTTTCTTTTGCAGGTATGCAACTATCAGTAGGTATTACGCCGAGATTTGTACAGGTAGATGCAATTGAATATTCATCACCTATTTCTACTTCGGATATTGAAGACATAAGTGATCTTGACTCAGAAGACCTTGGTAGTTTTACAACATTTGACGCGGGCATTACCTTAAATGTGATTGATACATTCAGGGTTGGACTTGTTGCAAAGAACCTGATTGAAGAAACAAAATATACAACAGCTAGTGCTACAAACAACTTTGTCAGTACAGCAGTAGACTTTGATACTCATTTACGTGTTGGTGCAGCATTTGATGCGGGTTTTATGACAATTGCGGCTGATATGGATTTAACAGAACGTGACCCTATTGCATTTGAAAATCCATCTAAATCATTAGCGGTGGGTGCCGAAATAGACGCTTTAAGCATTATGCAGTTCAGAGTTGGTTATCAATCTAATTTAGCAAGTGGTGCAACTGATCCCGATTTATATTCCGTAGGTGTAGGTTTTTGGCTCGGATTTAATCTTGATGTAGCCGTTGTTGCGGGTGATGATTCTTCATTAGGTGCATTTATTCAAACAGGATTTCATTTTTAAACGAAAAAATGGAATCATTTAAGAATGATTTTGGCTTATAAAGTGTAAAAAACTTCGACTTTTTATTTTTGTAAAAAGTTGTTTTTGAGAGAAATAAATATAATTTGGAATAAATAAAAATCAGAAATATTTGTTTAAAGTGTAAATATTAAAAAAGTTAAAAAAACAAAAAAATGCAAAAAAAATTAAACCTGAAGCCTGTTTCAGGTTTTTTTTGCAAAAAAACCAAGTTTTTTTGAAAAAAACACATAATAACGCCTTGATTTATTTGTAAAATAGAAAATACGAATTATAATCTGTGCATCAACCCGATGAATAGGAATAATAAAATGGCCCGTAAAAAGAAAAAAGCAGTAAAGAAAGCAGTTGCTTCAAAAAAACGCGTAGTTAAGAAAGCAGTAGCTAAGAAAAAACCTGCAGCAAATAAATCGGCAGCAGCAGCAAAGAAAAAAGCAGCAGCCGCTAAAAAGAAAGCAGCAGCAGCAGCAAAGAAAAAAGCAGCAGCCGCTAAAAAGAAAGCAGCAGCAGCTAAGCGTAAAGTAATGGCAGCAAAGAAAAAAGAAGCAGCAGCTAAGAAAAAAGCAGCAGCAGTAAAAGCAGCAGCGGCTAAAAAAGCAATTAAAGACCAGATCACATCGGTTAAAGCCGAGTTGTCAGCAGCACGTGAAGAGCTAAAGACAGCAGCAAAACGTGAAGCGGCATTAATTAAGATGGCTGGTAATAAAGAAGCAGCAATCGCCAAGTTTGTTGAAAAGTGGACTAAGCAGCAGCTTTCTAAGATGGAAAAAACTCTAAAGCCTAAAAAACGCAAAGCAAAAAAGCGTAAATAAGCTATTTGAGTTAATAGATTAGCAATAATCTATAAAAAAAAGCCACATCCGAAAGGGTGTGGCTTTTTTTATGGGTGATTTTAAAGAAAAAGCTAGTTTGTCCATTAATGAAGGCAAATAAACGCAAAATTTATTGGTTCATGTGCCTGTGGCGTATTCACCTAAAAAAATGGCTTTTGATTTTATTTGTGTGCATTCGTGTTCATTAGCGGACAACATGCTTTTATTTATATAGTGCTGTGTCGGGTTATAACTGTTATTTTGTAATTTTTAAATCAACTCATTAAATGGTTGCACTTCAACCGTTTCACCCGCTTCAATATCACCTGAATCGCTTTCTAAAACGATAAAACAGTTCGCTTTAGCCATAGAGCTCAACATATGGGAACCCTGAATACCCGTGGTATCAACAATTAACTGTCCATTTTTATCACTAGACATAATTCCCCGTTGAAAATCTTTGCGGCCAGGGCGTTTTTTGAGTTTAGAAATAGATTTAGCCTGTAACTTTAGCGGAGCACTTAATGTTTCACCCTCTAATAAACGTAAACTGGGCTGTACAAACTGATAGAAGGTTGCCATGGCCGAAACGGGGTTGCCCGGTAATCCAAAGAAAATAGTGTCATTAATATGTCCAAAAGCTAATGGTTTGCCTGGTTTCATTGCTATTTTCCAGAAGCCGACTTTACCAATTTCATCCAGTATGACTTTAATAAAATCAGCTTCGCCAACAGAAGCACCGCCCGATGTAATAACTAAATCAGCAATACCCGAAGCTTCTTTTAGTGTTAGCTCAATTTCTTCTTTAATATCGGGTACCACACCCATATCAATGCACTCAACATCCATTTTTTGTAACATACCAAATAATATATAACGGTTACTGTCATAAATATCACCTGGTTCAAGGTGTTGACCAACGCCTTTTAATTCATCCCCGGTAGAGAAGAAGGCAACGACAGGTTTACGTATTACTTTAAATTCTGTAACGCCAACGGATGCGAGTAATCCAAGTTTTGCTGGTGATAAACGTTCACCTGCTTTAATAATGGTATCACCAGTGAAAAAGTCATCACCTGGATTGCGTACATTCTGTTTTGCCCTGTGTTCACTTCCAATTTTTATATCACAGCCATCTACTTCTGCATGTTCTTGCATAACGACTGTATCAGCACCTTCGGGCACAACTGCGCCTGTCATAATGCGTACGGCTTCTCCGAGGTTGAGTTTTCCCTCAAAAGGGGCGCCTGCAAAAGATTTTCCAATTACTTTTAACTTTTTATCACCTGTTTGAGGGATGTCTAATGCATTAATTGCATAACCATCCATTGCTGAGTTAATGAATGGGGGAACATCAAGAGGTGATGTCACATCTTCAGCTAAAATATGGCCTGCTGCTTCGCGAATAGTGACGTTTTTTTTACCTTTAATTGGTTTAATACTTTGCTGAATTCGTTCAAGCGCCTGTTCGAAACTAAGTGAATTAGGATCAAATTCATCGTTACATGAGCTCTGTTTTTTAATCATAGTTAGGTCTTCTTGTAGAAATTAATTTTATAAAGTTAGCGCGCGTTATTTTGCTGGTTATATTGAATAACAAAGTCGGCAATGGAATTGATATCATTTATATTAAGCTGTGTTAAGTCAGTTTGTTGTAATGGTTGCTCATTATCATGCGCAATGGCAATAATATTGCCGTCATCCGGGTACATTAATGGTTTACCTGTCGTTTCCCTGTGTAATTCAATTTTATTGAATGGCCACTTTTTAAAGCCTTCCACCAGAACCATATCAACAGTGTTTACAGGTATGTGCGTTAATATTTCCTGCAACGTTGGGTCTGCTTCTACTTCATTTTCTATGGTTATAACTGTTCTCATGCTAGAACAGATTAACATGGGAACTGCCCCGGCCTTACGCAATTCATAGCTATCCTTGCCAGGTGTATCCATTTCAAAATTATGATGTGCATGTTTAATAACAGCAATCCGCATACCGCGATTTTTTAATTCAGGAATCAGCTTAAGTAGTAAGGTTGTTTTTCCGGTCCCACTGTATGCGGCAAAACCTAAAAGAGGTTTATCGAAGGTGATTTTATTATTAGAGGGTACTTGCTTAGACATTAGTTCATATCATCCGGGCGATTAAAATTGTTAAAGCGATTATGTTGTGATGAAAAATCACAGATAGCAGGGTCTATCATAGAGATAAAATCATGAACTTTACGCCGACCCTGTTGTAAAAAAGTATTTAACAATGGTTTATGTTGACATGATAATAAAGAAAACAGGGGCTGTAGTCTGTCTCCATCATGGCATATTGCAGATTCTTTATTATGTGTCTGTAAACATTGCCAGAGATGATTGAAAAGGTTTTCAGGGGGCCTTGGCGTGTCGCAGGGCAGACAAAGTAAATAAGGGGTAGAACATATGTGCATAGCACTGAATATTCCCGCTAGCGGCCCCTGATAGTCGTCTTGAAAATTATTAACGACATCATTTACAACATTTGCCGCATATTTTTCATATGTATCCAGGTTTCTATTTGCGCTAATAATGATTTTATCTGCTGGTGCACCTATTGTGTTGATAATATGCTCTATCATAGGTTTATCTTGCCACACCATTAAACCTTTATCGGCGCCATTCATTCTTTGTCCCTGCCCACCGGCGAGGATTAAATAAGTGACTTGATTGAGTGGATTTGTGTCGGACATAGATCTATCTTGCATGCATAGTGCTTCCAGGCTGAAATTAAAATACTTTCAGTGTAATCTGTCAGTAGTTGTAAGCTTTATTATATATCAATATGCATTCTGAAATTTTTACTTCATAATATTTAAAATGGCTATAGTTGATCAATTACCCGCTGCTGAACAGTCTGTTATCGAACGTTTTCTTGATGCCTTATGGATGGAAAGAGGTCTTAGTCAGAACACACTATCTGCATATAAAAATGACCTGTCGAATCTGGCTTTATGGTTATATCAAAATAATAGTAATTTATTAGAAGCTTCGCAGATTAGTTGCCAGTCATTTCTTGCATTTAGATATGAACAAGGTAGCAAAAACCGTAGTGCAGCTCGTTTGTTGTCATCGATGCGACGTTTTTATGGCTGGTTGTTGCGCGAGAAAAAAATACAAGTTGACCCAGTCGCTTTAATTGAAGCCCCTAAACCGGAACAGCCATTACCCAAAACCCTGACAGAAGTTCAAATTGAAGATTTGTTAAATGCTCCTGATCTGAATTCTGACTTAGGTTTACGGGATAAAGCCATGTTGGAAACAATTTATGCCACTGGTTTAAGGGTGAGTGAGTTGATTGGCCTGGAATTTTCACAGGTTTCATTAGATCCCGGGGTTGTGCGCGTGATGGGGAAGGGCGGAAAAGAGCGCCTGGTACCATTGGGTGAAGAAGCCATAGAGTGTTTGCAGGCTTATATTAATCAGGCAAGGGCCGCGTTAATGGCTCAACATCTTCCATGTAACGCCTTATTTGTGACCAGAAGAGGTAAAAGCATGAGCCGCCAGGCTTTCTGGTATTTAATTAAACGTTATGCTGCGTTGGCAAATATTGATACGCAGATGCTGTCACCCCATACTTTACGACATGCTTTTGCGACACATCTTTTAAATCATGGTGCGGATTTAAGAGTGGTGCAAATGTTGTTAGGTCATAGTGATATATCAACTACACAAATATATACCCACGTCGCAAACCAGCGATTACAGGAGCTTTATCAACAGCATCATCCCCGTGCATGACAGGTGAAAAACACAATATTCGTCAAAATTTAATACTAAATTAATTTAAAATGAGTCTTTTATGCTCGGAATTAATTATACTTCCCCCTGTCTATGTATACAGATCACATTAATATTGAGAATTAATCTATGAAATTACTACTAAAATCAGGCCTGCTGTTAATAACAATGGTACTCGGGGCTGTGTCAGCGGTTCATGCAAATGAAGCCGAAATAAAAGAGTTAAAAGAAAATATAAGCAAACGTTTACCAGTCAATACCAAGTTATCCGTGAAGACGACACCAATTAAGGGTGTATATGAGATTATGGCGGGTGGTCAAATTATGTATGCAGATAAAGATGCTCGTTATATATTTGACGGTGATCTGATTGATTTGAAAACTAAACAGAACATCACTGAAGATACACGTGGTGTAGTGCGTCTTAATGCATTAGACAAACTTGGTGAGAAAAATATGCTGGTGTATAAACCTGATGGCAAGGTTAAACATACGATTACAGTATTTACCGATATTTATTGCCCTTATTGCAGAAAATTGCATGATGAAATGGGTGATTATATGAATAACGGCGTAAAAGTGCGTTATATCTTTGTGCCATTTAAAGGCCCTAAGAGTGTGCAAACATCAGTTTCTGTATGGTGTGCGAAAGATAAAAACAAAGCAATGGATCTTGCTAAAAGTGGTAACGAGGTCGAAAAGAAGACCTGTGATAACCCGATTAGTCAACATCAGGCACTTGCGACTGAAATTGGTATAAGAGGTACACCAGCCATTATGCTTGAGTCGGGTAAAATATTACCTGGATACGTTCCCTCAAATAAATTACTGCTGCAGTTAAATAGTACGCTTTAGAATAACACCCTGTTCAGGCACATCTACCTCGGGGAAAGGCCGCCGCCTTTTGGCGCTCTGTTCCCTAAACCCATACCACTATGCGTTGATAGTGTCGTGAATCGACTCCGTAAAACTTTTGATGGTCTCACAACAGGGGACAGAGCGGGGAAGATGCTCAGCCCCGAGGGAGATGTGCCTTAACAGTGTAATCTTTTCAGCTCATGACAATCTGTCGTTAGTCTCGTTCCCACTGGTACCCCCGTGGGAACGCATACAGACCCTGTTTTAATTAATGCATCGCATTAAACATCTTACGTCGAAATTTCCCTACCAGCGGATGCTCATCTCCCAGCAGGCTAAACGTAGCAAGTAGTGACTTTTTAACAGCGCCCTCCTGAAACTGATTATCCCTGATTAAAATATAAATTAAATGTTCCAGTCCTGCTTCATAGTTGTCCTGATTGATTAGTTGTATAGCCAGTTGATAACGTGATAAATGATCATTTGGATTTTCAGCTAGCATTTTTTCAAGTTCACTTATATCAGGTGCATTTTCAGACACCAGTGCCAGTTCGATTTTATTCAATAAACTAACTACCTGGTCATTTCCCCGATCCGCCAGACTAAACTTGTCAAGCCGTTTTTTTGCTGCTTCATAATTTTTTTCACGGGCCTCGAGGTGAGCAAGGTCTATTTGAATAGTTATATTTTCAGGCGCTAAAGATTCAGCTTTAATTAATAAGGTTTTACCGTTATCAAAGTCTCCTGACTGGATGACTTCAAAGGCTTGATTACGTAAGTTATCGGCCTCAGATGTTGAATGTTTGTTAATTAGATTACGGATAAATTCTTCTGTTTGTATGCCATTGAACTGATCAACCATTTCGCCATTTTTAAATACAAGCACTGTAGGAATAGAGCGTATTTGAAATTGTTGGCTTAATGACTGTTCGTTTTCGCTATTCACCTTAGCTAATACAAATTGCCCATTCAGGTTATTAGCCAGGTTTTCTAAAACAGGAATAAGCTGTTTACAGGGCTCACACCATTCAGCCCAAAAATCTACCAGAACAGGTGCTTTATAAGAGTTTTCAATAACGCCTTGTTGGAAATTTTGTTCGGTAGCATCAAAAATATAATTGGATGAACTCATTATCATTACTCAAATTTAAAATTTATGTTATGTCTCATTTATTACTTAAATGGAAATATTGTATTTAATAGTCTTAAAACGAGCTGTTTAGTCTTATTTTCTGATAGCAAACAACTCAGAACATTCTGTAAAGAGTAGATAGGAGCTAATCTTTTTATCTGGCCATAATGGTTTTATACCATTTTCGTAATAGCTCATTTGTTGTAGGTATTCCTGTGATATTTCTTCGAGATTATTTTTGTCAGCGTGTTGGTGGGTTTTGTAGTCAACAATAATTACCTGATCTTCTTTCACAATTAATCTATCAATAATGCCATAGATCAGACGGTTATCTTTAATGTATTGTATGGGGCATTCATTAAATATTTTAATAACATCATAAGGTTTAAAAATTTCCTGTAAGTCAGGGTGAGTATAATTAGAATGAGCAATTGCAAACCAGTCTTCTAGTTGATTGTTATTTTCAATATGCATTTCAAAAGATATTCTTTTTATTATTATCTCTGCACCCTGTTTATCATCTAACGTAAGCAACTCTAACATACGGTGTATGGCTATACCCCGCTGTTTTGCAATTTGACTATCTGTGTTTTTGTCATCGTCTTCTGTATTAGAAGATTTTGGACGAATTACAGCTCGGCTAGGTGCAAGCATCGCCTGTGGTTTTCTTAAGCCATCAATTTTCCGGGTTAAAGCTTTGTCTATATCATGTGTGGCTTCAGTATCATCTGGTTGTGTTGAAATGATCTCATTACATGGTGCCTGTTCACCAAAGCTATAACTTAAATGATTCTCTGCCAGCTTAGCTGTCTGTTCATCCGGGTTATCAGATAATGATTGTAATGCTGTGAATAACGGCTGGTACCAGTTAGCAAAAGGCCCTCTGTCAGGTTGGCAGCCACTAATAAATAAATATTGTCTTGCACGGGTTATAGCCACATATAATAAGTTTGCATCTTCTTTCTGCTGGGCTTCTTTTAGTTGTTTTGTTAGTGATTGCGTTTGCTTGTCCTGAAGTTTACTCGCCGGCACCAGTTGAAAATGTGTTGGTTTTTTATCTTCCACAGGCCAGTCAATTAAGGTGCTTAATGAAGATCTGTCTTTTGAAGCGGTGATGGTATCGGCTAAATACACTACGGGTGCTTCAAGCCCTTTACTTGCATGGATAGTCATTATGCGCACACGTGCTTCACGCGTTTCCATAGGTGCTTCGTCAGGCGCATCACTCTGGGTGTTTTTTAAACTGCGTAAATGGAATAAGAAGTGCATTAAACTCGGATAACGGCCACTATCTAAATCCAGTGCCATCTCCAGAAACAGAGTTAAGTTAGCCTGTACTCGTGCCTGTAAAGCTGGTGGTGTTGAGCGTTTATATCGCTCAAGTACATCAGCCTGTGCAAATATTTTATCTAGCAAATCGTGTACCGGGATTTTATCTGCCAGTGCGCGCCAGTTATTTAAATGTAACCAGGCGCGTTTAAGTGGGTGATTATCATCGAGTTCTTCTGATAAAACTTCCAGTCGACTAAACCAGTGCCCATGATGATGTGCGGCAAGCACTTGTAAATCATCATCAGAAGCGCTGAACAAAGGTGATTTTAGCACCTGTGCCAGTGCTAAATTATTAAAAGGGGTTAGCAGTGTATCAAGCAGTGCTTCCATGTCCTGAATTTCTAAACAGGATAAAAACGTTCCCCTGTTCGTGCCTAAATAAGCAATTCCCGCATCACGTAGTGCCCGTTCATAATCTTCAACATGCGCACGTTTACGAACCAGAATAAAAATATCGTTATAAGTTAATGCGCGATGAGTCTCTCCATCAGAGACGGGAGTATTATTTTTAATAAGCTGCTTTATATGATTTGCAATCTGCCCGGCTTCTTTCTGATGAATGCCGCTAGATTCCGCACGAGCTTCATTTAAAGGGTTGCGACAATAAACGGGTTCAACGTTTTCGTCCAGATCACTCATCCGCCAGAGGGGTAAAGCCTCAACTGTTCCCGCAAGCTCTTCAAGATTAGTTTGATGTTTAATAAAACCGGGTAATTTGTTTTGAAATTCTTCCTGTGAAAAAACAGCATTAACCGTATTAATAATTGCAGGAGATGAGCGCCATGATTTATTCAGGGGAAAAGATTTTGCATTCAGATGCTGGGTTAACCAGTTTGAAGCCTGCTGTTGTAATTCGGGTTTTGCTCGCCTAAAGCTATAAATAGACTGTTTTTCATCGCCGACTAAAAAGACACTACGATGTTTATCTGATTCGCTTGATGCCATTTCCTCTAACAGGGGTAATATTAACTGCCACTGTGTCGGGTTGGTATCCTGAAACTCATCAATGAGTAGGTGCTGTATTTGTTGATCAAGTTTGTATTGTATCCAGAGGGCGTTTTCAGAATCCTGTAATAATTTGTAACTACGCCACTCCAAATCGGTGAAATCAAGTAATCGCTGCTGATTTTTTAGTGTTTGATAGTGTTCAATAAACTTTTCACCACAATAAAACCAGTGGTGATTGAGTTGCCAGCAATGTTGCTTATTTAGCTCTTCAAGTGTTTCTAAAATTTTGTTACTAATAATTTCATGGGATTCAAGGAAACGATCAGCATCATCATCACCCAGTTTTTTTCGAAGCGCCGCGCTATCTTTTCGAGCTAAAGGTGTGTTTTTCTGTGTTAGAAAACAACCGCGAACAAGGTTAAAAGCATTTCGGTCCTTTGGTGTTTCTACCAGCCAGTCAGCCAGGCGCCCTGCAAATTCCAGATTCTTTTTGCCCGCTGCCAGACCAAGCAATTTTGAAAACTCTACAATTCGTTGAATAAGTAGATCATTAAAAAACTCGGTAACCGGCTCAGTTTCAGAGTCATAATTGAGTTTAGATGCGAGTTTCTGACTGGCTAAAGCGGGTTTATTTCCCGTTTCGTTATCGGTGTAAGCCCACCAGTCACTTCTATGCTGTAAAAAACTGTTTAATACTTTATGCAGATTAAACAGGCCGCCACAGTGTTTCATTAAGTGTTGTAAATGGCGGGATAACTCACCCTGCATATCCAGTGTTGCTTCATTAAATAAAGCATCTCTTGCTTGTTGGATTAGCAAGTCGGCACTTTCCAGTAAATCAAAATTTGGAGGCACATTGGCCTCTATTGGAAAACGGCTTAGTAGGTCCTGACAAAAAGAGTGAAACGTCAGTGTGCGTACAGGATAATCACAATATTGATGAGCTTCGTATAGAGCTCGTGCCTTTTGCTGATAATCCTTACTCAAATCCAGCTCTGCCAATAATGAAAAGAGTTTTTCGTCATCCACGGTGGCTAGCTGGTAGAGTCTTTCAGATAAACGCTGCTGCATCTCAGCAGCGGCTTTTCGTGTAAATGTCAGTGCTAGAATACTGCCAGGATCAGCATCTTCCAACAATAAGCGCACTATGCGGGTGACCAGCATGTAGGTTTTACCACTACCGGCAGAGGCGGTAACAGTAGCATTAATATAGGGGTTAGCAGCTTGAAGACTCATGGCCGCATTCTACGGTAAATTGTAAGCAAATGTGAGATACACGGTAGAGAAAAGTATTTGCTACTCAAATGAGTGCAAAACAGGTAAATTTTTATATTGTGAAATTGTGCGCTACTGCAATCTTGAGTGTTTTTGTTTTTATTGCGTAATTTAGCGTTCATTAGCGACAATTGCTTTTGTTTTTTTAAATTTGAACAGCCTTTTTCAGTGTGTGCTCAAGTTATTTCAGCTCGTTAGAGTGCGTCCCTGAGTGAAACCTTGATAGACAAATTGCGTCTTAGCCTTAAGTCTTTTATAGTTGCCCAAAATACAGATTGATTAAGAGAATATTGAATGAGTTCATATGATGCCTCAGCCATAGAGGTTTTAACCGGCCTTGAACCTGTACAGAAACGTCCGGGTATGTATACCGATACCACGCGGCCTAATCACCTTGCGCAGGAAGTCATTGATAATAGTGTTGATGAGGCCGTTGCCGGGCATGCTAGCCGAATACAGGTGGTTTTATATCGAGATGGCTCATTAGGTGTAACCGATGATGGGCGTGGTATGCCGGTGGATATTCATCCTGAAGAGGGTGTGCCGGGTATTGAAGTCATTATGACCAAATTGCATGCGGGCGGTAAGTTCACTAATGATAATTACCAGTTTTCAGGTGGATTACATGGGGTAGGTGTTTCCGTGGTTAATGCGTTGTCTGATCGCGTTGAGGCGGAGATAAGGCGTGACGGCAAAGTGTATTCAATTGCCTTTGCTCATGGAGATAAGGTAAGTGAGCTTGAAGAAACGGGAACGGTGGGTAAGAAAAACACCGGCACACAAATTCGTTTCTGGCCAGAAGCCAAGTACTTTGATTCTGCCAAATTTTCTGTATTACAGTTAAAACATGTATTACGTGCAAAGGCGGTATTGTGCCCTGGTTTGCATGTTACTTTTCTGGATGAAAAAACGGCAGAAAATGAAGAGTGGTACTACGAGGATGGTCTGGAAGACTATTTGATGGAAAGCCTTAAGGGTTATGAGTTATTACCATCTAACCCTTTTATCGGCTCTATGGCATCAGATCATGAAGCAGTTGACTGGGCTTTGTTATGGTTACCTGAAGGCGGTGAGTCTGTTGGTGAGTCATATGTGAATCTGATCCCAACTGCTCAGGGTGGTACACATGTTAACGGCCTGCGTACAGGTTTAACAGAAGCGATCCGAGAGTTTTGTGAGTTTAGAAACTTATTACCCCGTGGTGTAAAGCTTAGCCCGGAAGATGTCTGGGAAAAAGTCAGTTATATCTTGTCTGTTAAGTTACTGGATCCACAATTTTCGGGGCAAACAAAAGAGCGTTTATCTTCAAGGGAGTGTGCCGCATTTGTTTCGGGTGTAGTAAAAGATTCATTTAGTCTGTGGTTAAACCAGAATACAGATCAGGGTGAACTCATTGCTATGCTGGCGATTGATAATGCGCAAAAGCGTTTAAAAGCCGGTAAAAAAGTAGCGCGTAAAAAAGTAACATCCGGTCCAGCATTACCTGGAAAATTAGCGGATTGTAGTTCATCAGATGTAAATCTAACTGAACTGTTTTTAGTGGAAGGTGATTCAGCGGGTGGTTCGGCCAAACAGGCGCGAGATAGAAATAATCAGGCAATTATGCCTTTACGTGGAAAAATACTAAATACCTGGGAAGTGGATGCAGATCAGGTGCTGGCATCTCAGGAGGTGCATGATATTTCGGTCGCCATTGGAGTTGATCCAGCATCTAGTGATTTATCCGGTTTACGTTATGGCAAAATCTGTATTTTGGCCGATGCGGACTCAGATGGTTATCATATTGCTACATTATTATGCGCATTGTTCCTACGCCACTTTAGAACATTAACAGAAGCGGGCCATGTATATGTGGCTATGCCACCGTTGTTTAGAATAGATGTAGGCAAAGAAGTTTTTTATGCCTTAGATGAAGCGGAAAAACAGGGTGTACTGGATCGCATTACAGCAGAAAAGAAAAAAGGCAAAGTTCAGGTTACCCGATTTAAAGGTCTGGGTGAAATGAATCCATTACAATTGCGTGAAACATCCATTGCGCCCGATACTCGTCGTTTAGTTCAGTTAGTCGTTGAGCCCGGTGATGACAGCAATAAAATGATGGATATGTTGTTAGCGAAAAAACGCGCATCAGATCGTAAGACCTGGTTAGAAGATAAGGGTGATCTGGCGGAAGTTTAAGTTGTTGTCATTTTTGGAATTAAATTTAATATATTTAAAAACTATTTTCAAAAAAAGTACTCTAGTGTTGCTAATACATTTTGTCCCAGGCCGATTGTGCCCTTATCAAAAGTTTTATTGTTTATTGTCGGGTAACGTATGGTTTCGTCGGTTAAATTTCCTACTTTTAGACTGAAATCCATATTAGAAATAAATAAATTTTGCACTACAAGGTTTATATCATAGTGACTATATGCATCGATTTCATCACCGCTTCGTGAGCCATTGTTAATACGCTCAGTAATAGTGTTACCTGTACTGGATGTTTCCCATTCAGCCAGAACAGAGTCTACGTAGTGACCGAGTAAACTAAGGTGAACGTCTCTGGTAAAGCTATAGGTCGCCCTGAGATTAGAAATAACAGAGGGTGAATAAGCAAGTTCAATATTTTCATAACCGGCTGTTTTATCTTCAACATCATGCAAACTGATATCAAAGTTAAGCTTAAATGACTTTGTTAACTGTGCTGTTGTGGTTAATTCAAGGCCGAGTGTTTCGGCTTCTCCTATATTACTTAATGAGCTTACAAAAGAGCCGTTTTCGATAACTGCCGAGCTTATGATTAAATCACTTACATTATTTTGAAATAGTCCTAGCTGTAAAAAGAAATCCTGTTGAGAAATGATATAGCTAATTTCTATTGTCTCTATTTTTTCTGGTTCCAGAGGTGGTTGAGATAATTCTAGTATTGATGAATTATTTGCAGGGCTGGGCGCTTTTTCACCGCGGTTATACATGAGTTTCAGGTGTTGATTTTTCTTAATGTTGTAGATTCCTGCAAGCTGTGGGGTATAGCTAATATCATCGTATGAATAGTTGCGGCTTAATACATTTTGATTATTGATATCAACATTGTCGTCGTAAATGATTACTGTGTAGTCTTCCTGCCATTCAGCTCTCAAACCGGCAACAATGGTCAAATCATCCAGCGGTTTATAATTAATTTGGGTAAACAGCGCGTTTGTATTGAGACCGTCACTTTCCGGCACCAGTAATTCTCGATTGGCTAGTGAAAAGGTAGGGTAGTCGTCATATGCTCGGTAATTACCCGTGCGGTGCACGATTCCAAATAATGCTTCAACTGAGTTAGACGGTGTCCATAATAAATTTAACTCATATTCATGCGCATCTGTGGCGCTCTGGTTATTGGAAAAGAAACCAGTGAAGTTATATTCTTCATCGAGGAAATAATTATTATATAAAAATGACGCTTTGCCTTTTAATTGCCATGAGTCATTAAATACCTTAGTGTAGTCTAGCGAAAGATTTGTCGCATTTGTGCTACCAGTTGAACCTGCACCAACCCCAGGCTGGCTATCAATAACATTAGCTTCAGCCTCAACGTAACTAAAATATATATTCAAATCTTTAAACTTACCTGAAAAATCAAAATACTGGCTTTCATTTTTCAGCCGTACTTCAGAGTCTCCAGTAAGGTTCCAGTCGGTGGGTAAGGTTGAAGTGTCTGACAGCATTTCACTATAAGTATGATCAGGTCCGTCGATTGACTGTTTTTGTGCATTAAATACATATGAAAAACTGCCCTCTGAACCTGAGAAACGAGCGAATGTTTTAAAAGCCCCATGACTACCTTTGGAGAAACTAAGAGTGTTTTCTTTGCCTTCAGGTGATTCAAGGTTGGTGATGATATTGATAACACCCATGAATGCAGAAGAACCGTAGATAACAGACATAGGCCCCCTGATGACTTCTACCCGATCTATAGCCTGAACAGGTACGTTAATTTTCTCTAATGGGTAACCGCGCTTCCCGTCTTCCATCTGGCTTACGCCATTGACAAGTATTGCCATATTATCGAAATGCCCTTTAGAATATAATCCTCGTACGCCATAATTAACAGAGCCAAACCAGGCCCAGTCTTCAGTCATATACATTCCGGGAATGTTTTTAATGACTTCTTCAAGGGAGTTATAACCATAACGTTTAATGTCCTGACGATTGATAATGACGACACTAGCGGGGATTTCATCAACCGTTAATTCGGTTTTGCTGGCAGAGGATATCTCAATTTGCATGAGTTCTTGAAGAGACATACTTAATAATGATTCAAAATCTTCGTTTGCATTTACTATAGGGTTATATAGAGCAAGTAAATAAAGTGAAATGCTCATCCTTGTCTTTAATTTCATATTCATTACTGTATAAAGGTTGCGTCGGAAAGTAGACGGTTGGTAGTGATGATAGTTGTTTTTATATATTATTTACTAAATTGTAGCAGTTAAATCTCTTTTTAGCTGAAATGGAAATGTGATGGAGGTGAGGTGGATCAGGTGTAGTATTGATTTACGTAGTGGTTAGTTAAGGGCATTTATCAATGATCATTTGACGAACGATACACGGTGTTTTTCAGGATCTGCTGGCTAATTTCAAAATATAGCAAATTGTAATAAAAGAAGATAAGTTATGAGTATGATTAAATCGACATTACAAACATTATTTAATGAGCTGGAAGCCCCAAAACTGTCTCGACAGTTTGGGCAGGGCTGGATTAGCGGAGTTTTTGCTTTATTGTTTAGTATTATTAGCTTTTGTCTGGTACTTATTTTGCATTATCCAGATGTATTAACTGTGCCAGAGATTCGGGATCAGGTTGATGTCCCCTTTATTAGAAATGTGTTAATGCTGATAATTGTATGCGGATTTTTGCTTGCCTGTATCAGTATGATTTTAAGGCAAAATAAGATATTTGGCCTAAGTGCCGCAGGTTTATTATTACTGTCAATTGTATTAGGTGGTGTGGCAACACAGAAAACGGCAGAATTTTCAGGAGATATGTATCTTGGGCTGGACTGGTTTATATTAAATCTATTAATTACAGGTATTTTATTTTTACCTTTAGAAAGAATGTTCAGGCGAGTTGACCAGTCAGTATTTCGCTTTGAATGGCGTGAAGATTTATTCTATTTTTTAATAAGTAGTATTTTTGTTCAATCTTTAACTTTTTTATCAATGTTGCCGGCGATGACATTGCTGTCTTTTAATATGCTGATATCAGTGAAAAATCTGGTGGCAGCACAGTCTGTCTGGTTACAATTTATAGAAATCATGTTTTTGACTGATTTTGTTCAATATTGGCTGCATAGATTTTTTCATCAAACTCCCTTTTTATGGAAATTTCACGCGGTGCATCATTCAGCTCAGGCAATGGATTGGCTGGCAGGTTCGAGAATGCATGTGATGGAGATAATAGTGTTACGTGGCTTAACTATTATTCCCATGTATATTTTAGGGTTTTCTGAAACAGCTATTTATGCTTATATAATTATGGTGTATTTGTACGCAACATTTGTGCATGCAAATTTAAAATTTGATATAGAATGGTTGAAGCCGATTATAGTTACACCGCGATTTCATCATTGGCATCATGGTGTTGAGAAAGAAGCAGTTGATGTGAACTTCTCAGTTCACTTTCCAATATTTGACAGACTGTTTGGTACTTACTACATGCCAGAAAAAAAATGGCCAGCAGCTTATGGTATAGGTGGTCACCCTGTTCCCCGCGGTTATATTAAGCAGTTTCTGTATCCATTTTCTAAAAAAAAGTAAAGTGATTCAGGTTTAAAAAATAAAAGGAATTTGCGAGTTGTATTACTATATATTATGCAGCAGAAGTTCAATTAATGTGTTAAGAAGTAAGTTATGTCGTATACAAATTCCTGGGAAACCGATGGTTTATATAGAAAATTTTTTGGCGAAATAAGTGGCGATGAAATTTTAGAGTCAAATTTTGAATTGCATTCACATCCTGATTTCAAAACTATAAAATATATTATTAATGACTTTATTGATGTAACAGCTTACTCAATAGAAAGTTCCCATACTAAAGCTTATGCATCAAGTGATGCTGTTATTGCTAATTCAAAAGGAAAATTAAATATTGCGCTGGTTGTTGATCAGGATGAATTGATCACACTTGCTAACGGGTATCGTGAGCAGATGAAAGGTCAATTGTTTGAGTGTGAAATCTTTCCATGTATTAAAGATGCACGAAAATGGGTATGTAAGTAGTGCTAAAAGCTACAGAATATTTATAAATGACTCTGTAGCTTTTATTTCTGCTTATTAACTGTGTTCTTCAGTTTTTTGTTTCCATACCAGCTTCCCTGCTTGAAGTTATATTACCTTTTCTCGTCAATGTAATCAGAAATTTCCGTCGGATCCAGAGATGAATTCCAGCTCTTAGCACTGTGTTTTAAAACTCTTTTCTTCCATTTTTTTATACGAGAGCGAAATACTTGAGGGTTGGCGCTATCCTCATTTAGTTTTATGACGTTCATTGCAACGATATCCATGTTTTCAAACTCGTCATTATTGAAGCTGCGTTTTATACCTGACTTCAGCTCTTCTTTCATATCACTGAAGATAAACATAATTTGCGTGCCTGCATTCGTGCTTTTTAAATGGCTGCTGCAAAGCATCATGGCGCCACTGATATCCGTGTATTTGGCACTGCTTTCATTGTCTGCAAAGTCACTTAAAGTTTGCGCGAACTTTAGTTTCTGCTGGTTCGCCTGAGAAGGGCGATAATCCAGTTTTAATTTTCCTTTTATGTTTTCCTCATTAAAGCTATTGCTATCTATGCTAATTAAAATCAGGCTGTCACCTGGCACCAGTTTTGGCACTATACCGGCCTTGATTATTTTAACCATACCTTTTTTCTCTTTAGCATAGGTGCCTGAGATATCAGCGAGTGTGCATATTGCAGTTTCATATTCCTTATTATCTGAACAGGCTGAAATTAATAAAACCCCTGAGATAAGGAAAAGGCTGTAAATTATTTTTCTTTTTATCATGTCATGATCCATTGTTAGCAAGTTACGCTTTGCTTTTAAACAGGTTGCCTATCTGGGTCGGAATAATGATATAGGCATCATAAATATGAACAATCGTTTTCATCAAGGTGTTAAGTAGGTGGCCGATAATCCCAACCAGGTAACCAACAAGTTTAATAACCAATATAAATAGTTTGCTGAGAACGTGCTGGCTACTTTCTATTAACATTTCAAGGGGCACTGCAACCATTGCAAGAATCCACGGAAGTGTAAAACCTAAAGTGGCCTGACCAATAACGGTGATTTTAGATCCTTCTATTCCGGCTGTTGTTGCTACGCTTCCGGCTAATGCCTGAGTTGTTGCGGCATTTGTGGCTGTAATATGTTCACGTAGGATGGCGAGTGCAGCCTCAACAGATGCAAGAAAAAAGATACCCAGTAATGCTGCATACAAAAGCATACGTCGTTTGCCAAGTGTTAAGCCCGCTATCTGAGGAAAAATATTAGTCACACCCAGGGCTTCCATGAGGAAAATACCCAGTACGACTTCTAACGTTACAATAACCAGGGCGGATATGTCAGAAACATGCATACCAAGTACGCGTGTACCTGCGGGTACAAGCTCAGACATGGGCAATGCAATTAACTGGAAGTTAACAAAGGCGCCAAAGCCGGCTACAGTAATTACAATAATTGAAAATATGAAAAGTTTTGTTGCTTTAGATGAAAGCATATCGATGGTATCTTCACCCCCATTGCGTACCTTTTCATACTCCTGCATATATTTTTCAATTTTTCCTGAAGTTTCCAGAACCAGTGAAACTTTGGAGTCAACCTCGCTCATTGCTTTGAGAATTTTTTTCCAGACGGGCGCCATGGACGAGAGAATTTTATGACGCTTGGAAGAGATTTTTTGCATTTCTGCGATAGCTTGTTTTTCACCGTCAATAGCCGACTTATGTAATTCTTTAAGCATGTTTTCTATTACCCGGTCGCCAGATGCAGTGCCTTTAATGCTGGCAATTGATTCAACTGCATCATTCCAGCCCGGGGCTTCAGGCACAACCTGACCGCATTCCTTAAAGTCAGCATCGATACTAGTAATATTTTCATCCAGCTTAAGGTGCAGCGCCGGATAATCTGCAAGATGTTTTGTGTAGCTGGCTTCTACGCGTTTAAACTCCTGAGCAATCTTTTTTTCACTTTCTGCAATATTTGATTCAAGCAGAACTTTTCTATTTTTTTCCTGCATTTTCAGAACAACAGATTTAACCCACTCTGCTGTTTTCTCGAGTCCACCTGCAATGCCATCGTTCAGGCTATCTAAGGCTAAATGTAGTGGTGTACGTGCTAAATAGAGAAATATCATGCTCGCGGCAACCAGTACTGCGATAGAGAGAAATGGCATGTCTGGCCAAATATAAAAACTACTCATCTGTTGCTCCTAAATCGTTGTTTTATTTTTTTGATAATTTAGTAATAGTGCAAAAGCCTGTTTTTTCTGAACAGGGCTAGTGTTGGTTGTAGTTATTGATTGTGATACAGCAATTGATAGTGATCTGCGCCAGTAAGCCCAGTCAAATTGAATGCGATACGCTATTTATAATATATGTATGAGTTTATATTAATGTGACGAACTGCAAATTTAATTATTTAATTTGCATGTCAGCACATATTATTAAGCGCTTTTACTAAAGATGTCTTAAAAAACTATTTTTATGTAATTATATTATTAATATCTAATGTTGATAATTGTAGTATCAAATATAAAGATAAAAAATGTAAAACCAGGATATAGAGAGACAGTGCATTTAAAATTTGCTGAGTGTGTAGGCAGTAAAATTTGAATTGTATGCGCATTCTAATTTCAAACTATAAAATGCGTCATTAATGATTTCCTTGATGCAACTACGTCTCGATATAAAGTACATAAACTAAAGATAATGCAGCAAGTGTCGCGGGTACATCTAATTCAAAAGAAAAATAAATACTGCACTGGTTGTTGATCAGGATGAATTAATAAACCTTGCCAACGGGTATTATGAGAAAATGAGAGGCCAATTGTTTGAGTGTGAAATTTTTACAAGTATCGAAGATGTCCGAAAATTGTTTTGTAGTAGTAAAATAAAACTACAAAGCAATTAAAATGGCTCTGTAGTTTATATTTTTATTTTATAACAACTCAATCAATAACGTATGTGTTGATGTTTTTTATGGAAAAATTGTATTTAAATTAAGGCATAACTGCCGGTGTGGTAAATACCCAGTCATTATCTTTAACTGGGGTATGGCAGCCCATGCATTCAAGTGCAAAATTTTCATCTTCACCATAAGGTTTTTGGTCTTCACCTAACCAGCGAGCATAACCCCAGCCCCCGGTTGATTTATATTTAATACTATCTTTAAACATGAATTCGGCATGCACAAATTTATCTGGGGCGATTGCAGTCGGCCAATGTTCTTCCGCTTTTTGTTTCCATACCAACTTCCCCAGGATTGAGCCTTTTGGCCAGGGATTCGTCTTGCCAGAACGAGCGGCTTCAACTGCGATATCATTCCCCAGGATAGTGCGTAGGGAGTTGTTATCAGTTCTATGTGATATGGATATTACTCTCCAGTCTTTATAGGCCGCAGGTAAAGTAATGCCATTTGGAGCCTGTTTAATTGATTCGCTAGCGAATATCGACTGGTTAAAGAGAATCAGCGAAAGTGAGGCTGTTATTGCGGCTATTTTTAATTTCATTAATATTACCTTTATATCCTGTGAAAAATCATTGAGTATTAATTACGTTCATGGTTATAACGGCTGAGTTGATCATTTGATTGCATTTATTTGCAATCAAATGATCGGTTAGATCGTTAAACAACCAGGCACAATCAATCAGGCCCGCTTTTTAAGAAAATACATGTTCAATAAAGATGAATTAAACCAGCTGTATCGTTATGCATTGTCATTATCAAAGCATGAAGAGGTGGCTTATGATCTGGTGCAGACGGCGATTGAGCGTTTGTTGAGCAAACCTCCAGATGATGTTTCTTCAATTGAGAACCCCCTGGCTTATCTTAAAACGATTATACGAAATCATTATTTTGATTTAGAACGACGTAAAAAAGTGGTGCCGATGATTTCAATTGAAAATGATAGTTTATCTCTTATAGAGCCTGTAGATGATAACTCCATGGAAGATGCTTTAATAAATCAACAGGAAGTACAGCTTTTAATCGAAAGTTTGAACACACAGGAAAATGAGTTGTTGTATCTGTGGGCTGTCGAAGAGCATACAGTTGAGGAAATAGCAGCTATTTATGAAAAACCAAGGGGAACGATGTTATCAAAATTACATCGCTTAAAAAAACGTGTTCGAGAGCAACTTCAGCTGGGAAGTGTTGAGCTTAATGTTATGAGTAATAAACAATGACTAATGAAAAACGACCGGTTAAGCAGGCTTTGAAAGAATTCTATGCGGATAAATCCTTGTCTGATTCACAATTAAAGTCTTTGCAACAAGCATTAACATCTCATTTTACTAAAGATGATGGGAGTATAACGAAAGATAAGAGTATCAGTGTTATTAAATGGCTGGGTTCAATTGCCGCATCATTGTTAATTGTATGGATATTAGGTTATGTGCATACGCCTCAGTTAATTTCAACGGCTTATGCGGATATTCAGAAAGATGAAAATTTAAACACAGGTCTGCCATTAGCTATACAGCAGTGGTTAGATGAAAATAATATCGATAGTGTACCTTCTCAGTACCCGGTAGAAATGAGTAAATTTTGCACATTAGATCAGAGTCTTACTATGCATATGAGAATTGCTGGAAAGGAGCAGGGTGAGTTGAATGTTTTCTTTCATCATGGGGAGAGGCCGTTATTCTGGTTTAATGGCTCAGGAAAGTTTGATGACATGAACTGGAAGTTGCTAAAAGTTCGTGAAAACCTGACATTAATTGTTCTTTATACGCGTGATATGTGTGAAAAGTCTGTGTTACATATACTTAATGAAATGCTGCCAGAGCTTGAGGTATGAATTAGTACACATCTTATTGCCTGATTTATTGTGTTTAGGAGCGTATTTAAGCATAATCTTGAAACGTAATTACATATAGAGAATGATTCATCGGCATGTCCAACCAAGAAGACTTAAATTTCGAAGGCGTAGAAAAGCAAACTCTGGCTGAATTCACTGAGAAGGCGTACCTGGATTATTCCATGTACGTTATTCTTGATAGAGCTTTACCCTTTATTGGTGATGGCCTGAAGCCGGTACAGAGACGTATAGTGTATGCAATGTCAGAGCTGGGCCTGGTATCGACGGCTAAGCACAAAAAATCTGCACGTACTGTGGGTGATGTTTTAGGTAAGTTTCACCCACATGGTGATAGCGCGTGTTATGAAGCAATGGTCTTGATGGCACAGGACTTTTCTTATCGTTACCCACTGGTAGATGGTCAGGGTAACTGGGGGTCGCCAGATGACCCTAAGTCATTTGCTGCAATGCGTTATACCGAGTCCAAGTTATCAAAATATGCAGAGGTTTTACTGCAGGAGCTTGGGCAGGGCACGGTTGAGTGGCAGCCCAATTTTGACGGTACGCTAGAAGAGCCTAAATCACTGCCCGCTCGATTACCCAATTTATTATTAAATGGAACTACCGGTATTGCTGTTGGTATGGCAACAGATGTGCCACCACATAATTTACGTGAAGTGGCAACTGCCTGTATTCGTATGCTGGACGAACCCAAAGCCACCGTCGAAGAATTATGCACCCACATTCAGGGGCCTGATTACCCTACTGATGCAGAGATTATTACACCACGATCCGAATTGCTTGAGATGTATGAAAAAGGCAAGGGTAGTATTCGTGCCCGGGCAATTTATGAAGTAGAGGATGGTGACATTATTCTAACCGCCTTACCTCATCAGGTTTCGGGCAATAAAATACTCGAGCAGATTGCTCAGCAAATGACGGCTAAAAAACTGCCCATGCTGGAGGATATTCGTGATGAATCTGATCATGAAAATCCAACTCGTTTAGTTCTGGTGCCGCGTTCTAATCGTGTCGATATAGAGCAGTTAATGACGCACCTGTTTGCGACAACTGATTTAGAACGTACCTATCGTGTGAATATGAATATGATAGGTATTGATGGTCGTCCCGCGGTTAAAAACTTAAGGACAATTGTAAAAGAGTGGATTGTTTACCGAACAACAACTGTTCGAAATCGTCTTAGCTGGCGTTTAGATAAAGTTAATAAACGTTTACATTTATTGGAAGGTTTATTAATTGCCTTTTTGAATATTGATGAAGTAATTCAGATTATTCGGGAAAGTGAGAAACCTAAACCCGCATTAATGAAGCGATTTGGATTATCTGATATTCAGGCTGATTATGTTTTGGACACAAAACTGCGTCAGTTAGCCCGTTTAGAAGAAGTTAAAATTCGAGCTGAGCAAGAAGAGCTGGCAGAAGAAAAAGCCAAGTTAGAAAAACTTTTAAGTTCAGATCGACGTTTAAAAACGTTAATTAAAAAAGAAATTTTAGACGATGCGGAAACATACGGCGATAAACGCCGTTCGCCGATTGTTGCCAGAGATGCAGCGCAGGCTATGGACGAGTCTGCATTGTTAACGAGTGACCCTATTACAGTTGTACTGTCAGATAAAGGCTGGGTACGAGCGGCTAAAGGGCACGAAGTAGATCCGTATAAGTTAAATTACAAAGCAGGTGATGCTCATCGATCATCTGCGCAGGGTAAATCAAATCAGCCCGCTGTATTCCTGGATAGTACGGGCAGAGCTTATACTCTGGGTTCCCATACTTTGCCCTCTGCCAGAGGGCAGGGTGAGCCACTTACCGGGCGATTTAATCCGCCCCCGGGAGCTGTATTTGTTTCTGCTTTAATGGGAGACCCGAAAGACCTGTATTTATTTGCAACCAGTTTCGGTTATGGTTTTGTTTGTGAGTTAGGTGAATTACAGTCTAGAAATAAAGCAGGTAAAGCTTTCTTAAAAGTACCGCCGGGTGCAAAAGTCTTACCTCCAGTTAAAGTACGTAGTTTAGAAAATGATTATATTGTTGCGGTGAGTTCTGAAGGGCATATGTTGGTCACTGAGTTATCTGAATTGCCTCAAATGGCAAAAGGTAAGGGTAATAAAATTATCAATGTTCCTTCAGCTAAGTTAAAAGATAATGAAGAATGGATTTGTGCAATTAACCTAATTCAAGATGGTGAAAAGTTAGCTATCTATGCGGGTAAAAAGCATAAGGTCATGAAAGGCGCTGAAGTGGATGGGCATTACGCCGAGCGTGGGAAACGAGGTTTTAAATTACCGCGAGGTTATCAGAAGGTAGATAAAATTGAGGTCGAGATAAAAGAGTAAGCACCAGTTAATCCAGTTTAATTAGCGGGTAAGCGTATGTAGTTAGGGCTCATCACCCTCGGGGAAAGGCCGCCGTTTTTTGGCGCTCTGTCCCCTTAACCCAGACCACCAGGAGCTGACGGTGTAGTAAACCGACTTCGTAAAACTCTTGATGGCATCAAGACAGGGGTCAGAGCCGGAAAAGCATCGGGTCTGACCCCGAGGGAGATGTCCAGCAGCAATCTATGAACCCCAAAGCTCTTCAATTCGAGCATCCCGTCCACAGGAATAACGATAATACTTATAACGTACGGGATTCTTCTTATAATAATCCTGATGGTAATCTTCTGCGGGATAAAATGGTCTGGCCTGAATGAATTCAACTTTTAAAGGCTCTTTAAAAGATTTAGTTTTTTCTATATGTGAAGCAGATTTCAGAATGGCCTGTTTCTCTGTATTATTTTTATAAAATATAGCCGGACGATATTGAGGGCCACGGTCACAAAATTGTCCATCATCACGTGTTGGGTCTATATGGCGCCAGAAATAATCCAGGATTTGTGCGTGCTTTATAACTTGTGGATTATAAGTCACTTCTACAACTTCTATATGTCCACTATTTCCAGCTGAGACCTGTTTATAGGTTGGGTTCTTTGATTTCCCCCCGGAATACCCTGAGACAACATTGATAATTCCATCAAGCTTTTCATAATCAGATTCAATGCACCAGAAGCAGCCACCGGCTAATACAATGCTTTCAGTGTTACTGGCGGCACTGTTACTCGTAGTTTCTTCCGCCTGTAATGAACTCATTATTAATGCTAATACTATAAAGGGGATGGATAATAGGGGGTAAACACGTAATGACATGGTAATGGCCTGGTGTGAGTTATAGATATTAGTATATCAAGTGTGGAGTTAGTTCATTTTTAATGGGTATAATGCGCTATTCTTGAATAACTTGTGAATAGATATGCTTATAGTCGTTTCTCCTGCTAAAACCCTTGATTACACAACGCCGCCTAAAATTAAAAAATTCACATTACCGGATTACCTGGATGATTCTGCAGAATTAATACACCGTATGCGTGAGCTTTCGTCGTTAGATATTTCTGAATTAATGAAAGTCAGTACAAAAATTGCGGATTTAAACTTCGATCGATTTGAAGCATGGAATAAAAAATTTACAGAAAAAAATGCAAAACAGGCTGTATTGGCATTTAAGGGTGATGTGTATACGGGGCTAGATGCGGAAAGTTTTACTGCAAAAGATTTTAATTTTGCGCAAAAACATTTTCGAATGCTATCCGGCCTGTACGGTTTATTACGGCCTTTAGATTTAATGCAGGCATATCGACTTGAAATGGGAACACGCTTAAGCAATGAGCGCGGAAAAAATCTGTATGAATTTTGGGGTGATATAGTTACCGAGGGTTTGAATGCTCAGCTTAAAGAGGTTAAGTCAAAGTACCTGATCAACCTGGCATCTAATGAGTACTTTAAAGTTGTAAAACCTAAAGTGTTAAATGGTGAAATTATAACGCCTGCGTTTAAAGAATTAAAAAATGGCGAGTATAAAATGATTGGTGTTTATGCAAAAAAAGCACGTGGGTTATTGAGTCGTTATATAATTCAAAACCAGTTGTCAGATATTGAAGATATAAAATCATTTGATCTGCAAGGTTATAAATTTAATAAAAAAGTATCAAAAGGGAACAACTGGGTGTTTACCCGTAAAATACCGGTGACAAAATAATTCTATCTGGAGAAATGTATTGATTCGGCCTGATGAAATTATTCAGTTCTGGTACTCGGAGCCAATGAATAAACACTGGTTTAATTCAACACCCGAGATTGATGCATTAATTTGTGAGAAGTATGAGGCGCTCTGGTTTTTGGGGCTGCAAGATAAATTGAATAACTGGAAGCAAACAGCGCAAGGTTGTCTTGCTTTAATTTTGTTATATGACCAGTTTCCATTAAATATGTTTCGAGGAAAACCGGATAGTTTTGCAACTGAGTCACGATCTATAGAAATTTCATTATACGGTATTGAGCAGGCTTTCGATAAACAGTTACCACAAACACAACTGAGCTTTTTTTATATGCCATTAATGCACAGTGAACAGATGTCTCATCAAAACTTGTCTATTGATAAATTTGAAGCTGCGGGACTTGAGAGTAATCTGCGCTTTGCCAGGCATCATCGAAGCATTATTGAGCAATTTGGCCGTTTCCCCCATAGAAATGCAGTTTTGCAGCGCGAATCGACACAGGCTGAGATTGATTACCTAAATTCAAAGGCTGCTTTTAAAGGCTAACAGCTTGATGTTGTGTTAATCAGGTGTAATAGCTAAAACATCATTTTTTTAATATATTTATGTAAAAACAGTAAATATATCTATATTTTTACATTAATCTCATCTATTCTTAATCTATATCAATGATTAAATGTGAATCGAGGTGAATTTATGAGCGCTTTAACTAAAGAGATTGGTGATATCTGTATTTCTTGCACTGTTTTACCTATTATCGGGATAACAGCAGTTACGGCGTTAATATACTACCTGATTCAGTTATTTATCTATTAGCTATTGGTGTTTGCAGACTAAAGAAAAACTAATTTGTTTGCCTTTTTTCGATTCCGACATATTGACTAGTGTCAGTGATGTAATACCCAGATTTTGATGGGTTAAGGCCTGAGAGATAGTGCCAGTAAGTGACTGGTTATCTTTAGAGGGGTATAGCATGACAGGCAATTAGTTATTACTTTGTACGTCAGTTAACCCGCCATAGAGGTAAAATCATAATCCAGTTCAGTTGATGGCTCCTGTAAGAAATTACCCTGTATAAAGTTAATACCCATACCCCATAATACAGACAGACTTGTTGCATCCTGTACACATTGTGCAATAGTCAGTTTATTCATCTCCATTGCTTTCTCAGTAATGGCCTTAACAGCTTCCTGATTTTCTGTGCTGGTAGACAGATCATCCATGAACGAACGCTCCAGTTTCAGGTAGTCTGCTGGTATATGTTTTAAAAGCTCGAATGGGTTGCTGCCTGTTCCGAAATCATCAAGTGCAAAACCACAATTAAGCTCCTGTAATGACTTGGCCAGTTCAGCTGTATATTTCAGACTGGTAACTGCAACACTTTCTTTTACCTCAAAAATAAGACTGTTTTTAGGTACGTTATATTTTTTCAACTGCTCTTTTAACCAGGACATCAGGCTGGTGTCTTTTAATGAGTTAGCGGCAAGTTTAACAAAGAATAGTGTGCGTTTACCTTCTTTCCAGCACTTGGTGAGAGTGGTGATGGTGGTGAGCAATACCCATCGGTCTATGGCGATTGACATGCCGGTGCGGTCAGCCGCCGGTAAAAAATCATTAGGCATAACGATATTACCTTCTTTGTCCAGCATTCGAACAAAGACTTCATAACGCTCATCAGTATCACCATGCAAACTGATAACCGGTTGAAAGTTCAAAATAAAGCGGTTGCTCTTAAGGGCTTCTTTAAGGTCAGCAACCACCTGAGCGTCAATTTCTTTTTGTGTTAATTCACCTTCTTTAGGTTGGTAAATTACGACAGAGTTTGGTCCCTTTTTAATGGCTTCATGTACAGCACGTTCAGCACGTAATAGTATCTCGCCTGTATCCGGAGTATTGGTATCTAAAAGACTAACACCTATAGTGCATGTCGTATTGATTGACTGGTCTTTGATGTTTGCAATAAAATCGTGCGATGCAGCACTTATTTTTTTAGCATACGCGTTAATGGTTTCCAGATTTTGATTGTAGGAAATGATTGAAAATGTATCGCCTTCAAAGTGAGCTAAGACATCACCTTTTAAAATTGAGCCTTCAAACTTTCTTGAAATTTCGTTTAAGAACTGATCAGCACCCACTACACCAACGCTCTGTTTTATATCATTAAAGTTATCAAGATGTATGAGAAGTGCGGCTGCAGTGATTTTACCTTCTTTTGCTTTCGAGGCAGATTCCTCTATGGTATCCAGGAAGTACTGACGATTATAAAGTCCGGTAACCGAATCAGTCTGGCTCATTAAGGCTAGCTGTTCTTCTAGTTCTTTATTATTGGTCTGCGTTCTAATAATTACCTGAATGCAGGGCTCGCCTTCAATACTGGCAGGAGAAAATTCCATCTCACCTTTGAACTCAGTGTTATCAGAATTTCTCAAACTAAGTTCTAATTTTTCCGCTATGCAGCTATCAGGCTTACCGTTATCTCGTAAAAAAGCTTTAAAATTATCTCTTCCATCTACACCCACCATATCCAGTATAGGCATGCCTTCCAGATCTTCAGATTCATCAAAACCAAATAGCTTCAGATATGACTGGTTGGAATATACGTGCATGCCTTCATGGATGTAAGCAATGGCATCACGTGAAGAGTCCAGTAAAGCTTCGCAACGTTTTTCAGTTTCTTTAATTGCTTTTTCAAGTTTAAATAGTTTTGCAATACTTGAATGAGCCTGTACTTCCCTAAGGATGACCATTTCAAGATGAGATGGATTGTCATACGAGGTTAAGTCTTTAGCGCCTGTTCGCATAGCTTCAATAACGTCCAGCTCGTGTCCGGGCCGGTTCACTGCAATTACGGGTACAGGTTCATTTGCATTTTTTTCAATACATTTAACAGTATCCTGCAATGAAATCAATTCCATACCATTTGAATAGAGAAGTATATCGGGTGTTTTTTTCTTTAATGCCTCTATAAGATCTTCATCGTCTTCAACACGAGTGGTATGTGCCGCATATCCTGAGCTGCGCATCAATTTAACGATGTTTTCTTCATTGTTAAATGAGTCATCAATAATAAAAATATTTATTTTTTTCTTTTTATCCACAGCTTAGCATTCCAAAGTGATCCGGCTATTTATTGTTATAATGAAGACCAGATTGAGTCAAAATTATCAGGTTTTTTCTTACTAGAATTTGATTCGCTACCACTATCATCATCTTCAGGTGTTTCTTCTTCATTGAGTTGTGAAAACTGAAATTGTGTAAATGAACCAGTGTGTTCGCGTACAGTGCCCAGTTTAATTTCCATGTCACGTTCATATACATGCATACTTAATGTATTGCCACGACGAAATGCATGTGCGGGTAAAAGTAAAGTTGATGGCTGTTGAATGGGCTTAATTCCCGGTAACATCAGACAGTTAAATGGTTCTTCGTTTTTGCGTTCTAATCTTTGTACCTGGCAAGAAATTACTTTAGGTGATAAAACCTGAACACCAATTTCCAGTCCGTGCTCCTGGCTGAATTGCATCCAGCGAATTACACCTACTCTCCATTGGTAAGTATGGTCAGGTTCTTTCTCACGTATACTAATTAATTCTCCAACGAGTGCTCGAGACGGTAGGTCAGAGTCCCAGAAAAGACAATAACCTCCGGCACTTACATTGGTTATTTTCCAGTGAATATCCGGTTCTTCTTTGTATAGTTCGCCAAGGCTACTGTCATGCTCCTGAAGTTCCTGGGCATAACTTTCAGTTAATGTACGGCCTTTGGCAACCATATCCCACGCGCCTGCAGAGCGATCTTTTTCACTTTTCATTTCAGGGTGAGTAATGAAAAAGGTAGGGTCCTGCTGAGCAAACAGATCTTTATTTGCTTTTTCATTTTCAGGAATTGATTCCAGAGAAAACATTTTATTTGGCTTTCTGGATTTGAGTTTAGCAGCAGGTGCCGTGGCTTCCGTGTTTAGAGCTTTATGTATCGGGTTTAAGCCAATAGAAACACGTATATTATCTTTACGTACAGCACGTGAAAAGCGACGCTTGGCACAAAGGCTCCATGAGGATACTAATGTACGTATTGTCTCTTGTGAGACATTGTCTCCAATTGCTACGGCTGTTAGTAAATCATCAGAGTCATTGTCTAATTTTTGAAGGTGTTCAACCAGTTTGCTGGTTTCGATCGCACGAACATGTTCAAGGTTTTTCAGATCATTTTCAGAAACACAGTTGGGTGGTAAGTCGCCATCAAGCTTACTAACAAAATATCGGTTTAACTGGTTCTTAGATGGCTTGTTACTAATTGATGTCAATTTAGCCCATTCATTGATGGATTTAAATAGACGTTCTGCATCGCTTTGACGTAAAGCGTTAGGTCGGGCCAATGAAAACAGTAATATCTGTTTATAGTAATCTTCTGGTGTTATGTCTTTAACGGATAACTCAGAGTCTTTTATACTTTTCTTATGCAGGTTTTTAAGTTCTGAATAACCGTAAATACGATGAATGTCCCACCATACGCCTTTGGGTAATTCAGAATAAATCTGACTTGAGCGCAGTAGAAGTTCAGAGTAATAGTGCAGTGATCGTTCACAGGCAATTAAAGTAGTTTTTGCATCAATTTTGGCGAGATTGTTAGATGCTTCAAAAATGAGTATTTTATAACCAATTGCCATTTCATTTAAAAGCGCCTGATTAAGGTGTGTAATTTTATGGCTTTTTTCGGGTAATGGCAGCGTACGGTTAATAAAGTGTTTGTGCAGTTGATTGAAAATATGGCGTGTTGGCTCACGTAATGTTTCCATATTTTCCAGACGATGTTTTGGAGCCATTGCCTGACGGTTTAAACTGAGCAGTCCATTATATATATGGCGTGTATAATCACCCATATTGGCTCGCTTTAAGCTGGTCAGCCATTTTTTTACTTTTCGTGGATGGTTCGGAAAATCATCCTTGTCAGGTGTAGTTTGTTCAGGTACGTTTAATTTCATATTGTTAATCGGCTATATTGTATCCATCTTCTTGCCTTGCGCCCTATGCTAGTTTTACAGTCTATCCTATTTATATATATTTTTTAATAAAAACAGTTAGATAGTGGGGCTTTTTAAGCCATAACATGCAATATTATATGATTTATAGCTCATTCGCGGGTGTTTTGCTCGTTTCTCCAGTAATTTCACGCACCAATTTAGGTACTAAAAAGCCAGGTAAGTTGTTTTGCAGTTGAGTTATAAGGCCTAATGCCTGCTTTAGTTTTACATCAAAATGCGCTGCTCCCTGAACAGGATCAAGTAGATGTAAGTAGTATGGAAGTACTCCTGCATCGTACAGAGCTTCAGATAAATTAACCTGATCTTTAACGGAGTTGTTTATGCCGTTAAGTAAGACAGCTTGATTAAGCAGGAGAATTCCTCCTCGTTTTAATTTCTCCAGAGCGTTTTGTTCTGCAGGAGAAATTTCGTTTGCATGGTTTGCATGGATAACCATACATACATTAAATCGACTGCTAGCGAGCCGGTTTACCAGTGCGTCTGTCATTCGATCAGGTAAAACAACGGGTAAACGGCTGTGAATGCGTAAGCGTGTTAAATGAGGAATAACCTCCAATAATGTAATTAACTGATCAAGTTTTCTATCGGACAATACGAGAGGATCTCCTCCACTTAATATTACCTCTTTGATGCTACTGTCATTTTGAATATAAGCTAATGCCTCTGCCCACTGCTCACGCCCTGCCTGTTGCTGTTGATAGGGAAAATGACGCCTGAAGCAATAACGGCAATGGATGGCACAGGCTCCAGTCGTGATGAGTAAAACCCGGCCGTTATATTTATGCAGTAAACCAGGGCTTTTATTTGCGTTTAAATCTCCAACCGGATCTTTGTTATATCCTTCTACAGGTAGCATTTCCTCTGCTTGAGCCATAACCTGCAGCAATAATGGATCGTGAGGGTTGCCAACCTGTATTTTATTGGCGTATGCGTGGGGTATTTTAAGGCTGAATTGTTGAGTGGCAGATAGGTAGTTATCGAAATCTTCAGTAGTTAACTTAAGCTTCTGAAGCAGTTGAGCAGGATCGGTAATAGCGTGTGATAGTTGTTGCTGCCAGCTTAACTTTGATAATTGTTGGGCGGGTATTTCTTTTATGAGCTCTAATGGATGCATATTTATATTTATTTTAAGTTTATTTCACAAACACACAGGTTAATCATCGAATTCGTTAATAAGCGAGTTATTCTCAAAAACCATAAAATATCTAGCCTATTGTCTTATTTTTGATCAAATTATTCTATTTGATGCTTAATATTTTTGGCATTAAGGCTGGTTCCGAGTATCATATGCGCTGCTTTTAGCCTAGATATATCAGCTATTCGTTCGGCTGGATAATAAAATCAGGCTCAATGTTCATAATTAAGGGTTATTTACACATGGCATCATACAGTACCAATGAATTTCGTGGCGGTCTTAAGCTAATTTTAGATAATGATCCGTGCTCAATTATTGAGAACGAGTTAGTTAAACCCGGTAAAGGGCAGGCTTTTAATCGTGTTAAAATGCGTAATTTAAAAACTGGCCGAGTGCTAGAGAAGACATTTAAATCAGGCGAGTCAGTAGAAGCTGCTGACGTAATTGATGTTGATATGGAGTTTTCATATAACGATGGTGAGTTCTGGTATTTTATGGATCCCAATACGTTTGAACAGGTGGCTGCGCCTGATTCTGCATTAGTTGATTCTGGTAAATGGATCAAAGCTCAGGAATTATGTACAGTGACCTTATGGAATGGTGCGCCATTAGTTGTTACAGCACCCAATTTTGTTGAATTAGCGGTCACAGAGACTGATCCCGGTCTAAAGGGTGATACGGCACAAGGTGGTACCAAACCAGCTACTCTTGAGTCAGGAGCGGTAGTTAAGGTTCCTTTGTTTATAGAAGAAGGAGAGATGTTAAAGGTTGATACGCGTAGTGGAGAATATGTATCACGCGTAAAGTCGTAATGACTCAGCGCTGGCAGCCAACAGCCGCGCTTAAAACACTTAAAGAAAGAGCCCGAATACTGCAAAGTATTCGGGCTTTTTTTGATCAACGAAACGTGCTGGAAGTTGAAACGCCAGTTATTTCCAGGGCGGCCATTACTGACCCACAAATAGAAAGTTTTTCCACGCAGTTTCATCAAAAAGATTTTTATCTGCATACATCTCCAGAATTTTATATGAAACGGTTACTTGCTTCGGGTAGTGGTGATATATATCAAATTGTGAAGGTCTTCAGGGATGATGAAAATGGAAAAAATCATAACCCGGAATTTACCATGCTTGAATGGTATCGCCTGGGTTTTAATCATCACCAGTTAATGGATGAGATGGAGTTGTTATTAAGTCGGTTGATGATAAAAGGAAAAATTAAATTTCAACGCTTGAGTTATCAGCAGGCATTTATTAACCAGTTTGAAATTGATCCGTTTGATTCTGATGTTTTCCAGTTAAAACAAGTCGCAGAAAGATTCAATATTGAAACACCGCAGGGCATGGATGATGACAGGGATATGTGGCTCGACTGGTTGATGGTGGAAAAAATTGCAGCTGATTTTCCTAAAGACATTTTTACTTTTTTATATGACTATCCTGCTTCGCAAGCTTCATTGGCGCGTTTAGATAAAGAGGACTCACGTAAGGCAAATCGATTTGAGTTGTTTTATGGTGAACTTGAGTTGGCGAATGGTTTTTATGAATTGACTGATGCTGATGAACAGGCAAAACGTTTTGATAATGATAATATTGTTCGTCAACAAAGAGGGCAGAAATTAATGCCGATTGATGAGTGTTTGCTGGATGCTTTGAAATCTGGTTTGCCTGAGTGTTCCGGGGTGGCGATTGGTATTGATCGGGTAATGATGGTGATAATGGGGGCTGATCATATTAATGAGGTTATTAGTTTTGGGGATGAGTTTTCGGGGTAGTTTTTTTTCAGCTGTTAGATTATTTGCAAGCTCTTCTCTTTATGGGAACGTGAATTCTGTGTAGTCGCCGCGCTGGCGACTTACTTTTCTTGCAACAGCGCAAGAAAAGTAAGCAAAAGAACGCCGTCCTTTAGTCGCTTGTTCTCATTAAAAAGCTAATGAGAATTCCCGAAAATTGTGAAGAAGACTTCCAGTAGTATATTCACCTGTTAGTAATTACTCCGTTACCGGGTCGTCCCGGTAAGCCGTCCAGGCTTATCGTGACTCAAAATCACATCCCTGTGATTTTGCCCCTGGATGTATACAATTTTCGGCAAGCTCCAGAGGAGAGGTGAATCAAAACCAAATCAAGTCGAAACTTCAAAAGAAAATTTCTATTTCATACTGTCATACCCGAGAAGATCTTCTGGAGAGATCTTCAATATGCGAAGCATAACCTGTAAGGCGTAGGGCAGGAACCCGAAGTAATGTTTGTGTCGGGTATCCAGAGACTTTGAACAAACAAAATTAAGTTAAAGGCTGATATATAGATATAACGCAGTAGTAATTAACTTTTGAGTTACTCCCTATTATGCAAGCTGAAGTTTGTATTCGATATAGATAATATTCTGCTTGCACCACAAAGCGAACATCTATGTGCCTGGAAGATTAGCTGAAATCTTAGCTATAACAGCCATTCAGGTATCATTGCCTGAATGGCAAAGTTTGTCAATATATGCCATAATTTATACAGAGGTGATAAATTATGGCAACCATGAATGTTTCTTTACCAGACCCAATGAAAGAATGGGTTGAAGATCAGGTCGGAGGCGGCTTATACAGCAATGCCAGCGATTATGTCCGTGACTTGATCCGTCAGGATCAGGAGACTCAAAATAAACGTGAACTCCTTATCAAAGCGTTACATAAAGGTGAAAAAAGTGGTATCTCGAAACGAACTCTAGATGATATCTGGAATGATGTGAAAGCCAGTAAACGGTGAAATATCAATTAACGGATGAAGCAGACAGGGATATTGAAAAAATTCTAGCGTATTCAGTAGATAACTTTGGAATAAAACAAGCCGAACATTACTTTGATGCACTGAAAGATTGCATACAATTATTAGCTGATAATCCAGATATTGGACACAGCGCTGATGACATCTTACCTGAATATCTTCGTTTCCCATACGAAAGCCATGTGATTTTCTATAAAAAGTTCACCGCGTCAATTCTTGTGGTAAGAATACTCCATGAACGTATGGACTCTAAATTACACATTAAATAGTAGAGCATTGTTGGTCGACTTTATAAGGCAAATTCAGAGAGCTCATTCTGAGGATAGTTAATGAGTACTGGATTCACCACAAAGCGGTCATTAAAGAAGATTTAATATTAAGGCTGATTTCCACTAAAATGCCGTTATAATTTTTACTCTGACCCCAAATATTATATTCGCCGCTCTATAATGATCATAACCACCATTACGTTTAATTTCACGACTAATGGTTGAAGGTGAACGATTTAGTGCTGTGGAAATCCCTCGCATCGATTGCCCAAGCACAAGGCTACGTGAAATCTCTTCACGTTCGGAAAGTGTAAGCGACATCTTAGATCGTTTTCGAGGTGCAGGACGGATGCCTCCACTTGGCGATAATAAACTGAATATAGAGGAAGACTCTCTATCAAATAAACGCCCAATAGAGCTTTGAGATTCACCGCGTTGCCAGCGATCCCATATCTCATTTTTCTGTGCCGTTGTATATTTTATGCGTGTTCGATAAGCCATCTACAACACTCCATTTTTTTAGTTCAATGAGTATAGTGTTGCGTCGACCAGTTGAGGTCACCCCACAAAGCAGTCATTGCAAAACTGGCAGTTGCAGCGCAGTAAGCTATCAGAAAAAAACGATTTTAATTAAATTGATACTTATAGTTCGATTCAATATGCGATCCTCTTGGTTTAGTTTTAATACAAAAAATTAAAAGTGTTTACGAAAGCTGCGTTACCAGTTCATCAATACCTCTATAAGCATCTTTAAGCGATTTTTCATGTCTTTCATCTGCAAATTCTTGATACTCTGATTTAATTTCATAGAACTCCTCAACTCCCAGGTATTTACTGGCGGTTTTTACATGTGGCCCTAGATGATTCATCTTTTCTCTAATACCACCTATTTCAAAACCGAATTCTCCGCTTGACGAAATAAGCACAAGTTTCTTACCCGACATAATTGGCTCTATTGGAAAATCACCACGTGCTAAGTCAAAAGTAAATGTTTTGCCGATACGCACTACTTGGTCAAACCAGGATTTAAGCGCGGCTGGCATGCCGTAGTTATACATAGGGGAAGAAATAACAATAATGTCTGCCTGATCAACTTCATTAATTAAGGTATCAGATAAGGCTAACAATGCTCTTTGCTCATCTGTCTTTACTTCATCGGGTGTAAAAACAGCAGCAATCCAGTCCTGACTTATATACTCTGGTGGGTTTAGCCCTATATCTCTATGGATAATTTCATCTTCGGCATTTGATGTCATCCACTTATCCATAAAGTGCCCTGAAAGTGTTTTCGAAATAGAGTTGAACTCTTGTATATCGTTATCTGTTCTTCTTGCGCTGGTATCTATATGTAATATAGTTTTCACTTTTTATCCTTTTTCAGTTTGAATAAGTTATGGATAAATTTTGCTTGTGTAGGTAGCTATTGACAAATGATTAATATTGTCTTATAGATGAGTAAAACTTATCTATGGTGTTTGTATATGTATGCCAATCTCCCCCCTTTAAATAGCATTAGGTTTTTTGATGCTGCGGCAAGAACAGGTAGCTTTAAAAAGGCCGCAGAAGAACTTTGCGTAACGCCGACGGCTGTTTCACATCAAATAAAAGCACTTGAAGCTGTGCTAGGCACTTTATTATTTGTACGAAAAACACGGGCAATTGAACTAACTCACGATGGTAATTTGTTAGCCAAAACTGCATATAATGTTCTACAACAGTTGGCGAATACAGTGAGTGAAATATCGAGCACTAAAAATATTATTACCGTCAGCACGACATCTTCTTTTGCAGCAATGTGGTTAGTACCAAATTTAAGTAAATTTTATCAACTGCACCCTGATATAGAAGTCGCGGTAAAAACAGGTGAGCAACTTGATGATTTGGAAAAAGATAGAAGGGTTG
>Ga0316205_10000382_pt1 | contig 87937 bp, 85 predicted proteins | sample 3monthpyrite_MG_FD_204941 | JGI IMG/M metagenome (GOLD analysis project Ga0316205, IMG submission 204941) | Microbial mat bacterial communities from mineral coupon in-situ incubated in ocean water Damariscotta River, Maine, United States -... | ecosystem: Environmental > Aquatic > Marine >...
CGTTTTGAACTAACTTATGTGGGTGAAAATAACACAAAAGAGCGACCAGTTATGATTCATAGAGCAATTTTAGGTTCATTTGAGCGTTTTATTGGTATATTAACGGAGCATTTTGCTGGTGAATTCCCATTTTTCCTAGCTCCGACTCAAATTGTATTCATTCCAATTAGTGATTCGCATAACGAATATGCTAAAGAATTGAACTCAAAATTAGTTGAATTTGACATTGATTGTGAAATTTATAATAAAAATGAGAGTCTGAATAAGCGTGTGCGTAACGCTGAAAAAGCTAAAGTTCCTATGATTGTAGTCCTTGGTGATGAAGAGGTTAAATCTAGGAGTGTGGCAATTAGAGATAGGCGCAAGCGTGAACAGTATAATATAAGCGAAGGTGAATTTATGGCACTAGTGAACGAACTTATGAAAAGGCACGTTTTTTGAATAAAAACAACTCCAAGAACAAAACTCTACTAAATGATCAAATAGACTTCCCAGAAGTACGCTGTTTAGGCGATGACGGGACACAACATGGACTAATTTCTAGTACTGAGGCTTTGCGTATAGCAAATACTGAGGGTTTAGATTTGGTACTAATTGCACCAGATGCTAAACCACCAGTTTGTAAGATTATGGATTATGGTAAGTTTCGTTATCAAGAAGAGAAAAAGAAAAAAGAGGCTAAGAGAAAGCAAAAAACTATTGTTTTAAAAGAGATAAAACTTTCTGTTAAAATTGCTGATAATGATATAAGTTATAAAGTAAAACACGCAAGAGAATTTTTAGAACATGGATTTCATGTAAAATTCCGTGTTTTTCTAAGAGGTCGTGAAATGGCACACCCAGAAGCAGCGCGCGATGTACTGCTGAAAGTGTGGCCAATGGTAGAAGATTTAGGTGTTATGGATAAATCTCCATCAATGGAAGGACGATACTATAATATGTTGGTTCTACCGCAAAAAGAGGCGTAATAATAAATTCTTTATTGTAGGCTCTTATAAAATTACGCTGAGTTTTAAATTCTCTTTGAGAGTGAACTATAGTGGTAGGGGTAATAGATATGAGTTTTGTTAATAAATTAATGAAAGGAGAAGATACATGCCAAAGATGAAAACGCACCGTGGTGCAGCAAAACGTTTTAAAGTTAAGAAAAATAGTATTAAACGCGGAACTGCTTTTAGAAGCCACATTTTAACCAAAGTTGAACCTGCAACTAGACGCGAACTAAATTCGCCAAAAACAGTTCATAAGGTTGATGAGCCACGCATAAGCAAAATGCTCTGTAAATAAGTAGCGTACACTTGGAACGCTCTCCGTATTAAACGGACAAGTTTAAGTCATAAGATTATAGCACCAAAGGTGCGTGAGCTTTCTGCTGAGGAAAACTTAGCGTTAGCGTAGATGTTTGGACTTTGTTCAAATATCGTGTCAATAATAATGATTTAACACCTAAGAAACCAAAAAAATTATAGTGGACACTATAGGTCAAGGAGACATATAAATGAGAGTAAAAACTGGAGTCGTAAGACGCAGAAGACATAAAAAAATATTAAAGTTGGCAAAAGGCTTTTACAGCGGACGCCGTAAACATTTTAGAAAAGCTAAAGAGCAGATTGAACGTAGTTTAGTTTACGCATTCCGTGATCGTAAGCAAAAAAAACGTGAATTTAGAAAATTATGGATTATACGTATCAATGCTGCATGTCGTTTAAATGATATTAGCTATTCTAGATTTATGAATGGTCTTAAAAAAGCACAAATTGAACTTGACCGTAAAATATTAGCTGATATGGCTATGAATGAACCAACTACTTTTAGCGCAGTTGTCGTACAAGCTAAAGCTGCATTATAGTTACTTAGAGCCTCGGCTCTACAGTGATTACCATCTATTTACACTTCTTCTATAAACTTTCACTCAATTTAAGAACATTACGGGTAATATTCTTTCTATTTTTTATTATAAGGTTCTCTTTGAAAGTACTAGTCACAGGCGCTGCTGGATTTATTGGATTTCATACTGTTAGACGTTTAATTGAACGCGGTGATGAAGTTGTTGGTCTTGATAGCATTAATGATTATTACGATGTACGCATTAAATATGGTAGGTTGTCTGAGTGTGGAATAGCTCAAGATAAGATTATAGAGAAAAAACCAGTTCAAAGTTCAAAGTATACATCTTATAGATTTGTTCAGATGCAACTTGAAGATAAAGCTTCAATTGATGCATTATTTTTTATAGAAAAGTTTGATAGAGTTATAAATCTTGCTGCTCAAGCTGGTGTTAGATACTCTATTACAAATCCTGATGCGTATGTTCAGAGTAACATTGTTGGATTCATTAATATTTTAGAAAGCTGTCGGCACAATAATATTGAACATTTAGCATATGCTAGTAGTTCAAGTGTTTATGGACTAAATGAAGCGCAACCATTTTCAACCTCAAATAATGTCGATCACCCTATGAGTCTCTACGCAGCTACTAAAAAAAGTAATGAGCTTATGGCACATACCTATAGTCATCTTTATGGCTTACCTACAACAGGGCTTAGGTTTTTTACAGTATATGGACCATGGGGACGACCTGATATGGCACTATTTTTATTTACAAAAGCAATTTTAGAAAATCGTCCAATCGATGTTTTTAATCACGGAGATATGTTACGTGATTTCACATATGTTGATGACATTGTTGAGGGCGTAATTAGAGTTATTGATAATGTAGCAAAAGTGAATGAAAACTGGAGTGGATTAACACCAGAAGCAAATAGTTCAAGCGCTCCATATAAAATTTATAACATTGGTAATAATGCACCAGTTAAATTGTTAGATTTTATAACTGCAATAGAAAAATCATTAGGTAAACAGGCGCAAAAAAATATGTTACCGCTTCAAGCAGGCGACGTACCTTCTACTTATGCAAATGTTGATGATTTGATTAATGACCTAGGCTATAAGCCTCAAACCTCAATTGAACAAGGGATAGAAAATTTTATTACTTGGTATAAATTATTTTTTAATATAAAGGATTAAAGTGTACTTATTTACTTCTGAAGTTGTTGCCCCTGGGCACCCTGATAAATGTGCAGATATTATTGCGGATACTGTAGTTGATGCTTATTTGCAAAATGACCCAAACTCACGTGTTGCCTCTGAGGTATTTGTCGCTGGTAAAAATGTAGTAATTGGTGGTGAGGTAACATCTAAAAAGTCATATACACAAGGTGATTATGAAAAAATGGTTCATGATGCACTTGTAAATATCGGTTACAATAATGATGCTTCATTTACTAAAAGTCAATGTTTATATCCAAGTGACGTAAATGTCCAGATTATGTTAAATCAGCAATCACCTGATATTAATCAAGGAGTCGATCAAGAAAGCGGAGAGATAGGTGCAGGCGATCAAGGTATTATGTTCGGTTTTGCAAGTGTTGAAACAGCAGATTTTATGCCAGCGGCTATTACATATTCACGTATGATTATGGAAAAAGTTTATCATTATGCACTAAACCACTCGCATAAACTAGGTGTAGACATCAAGACACAAGTAACGCTTGACTATGTAACGAAAGAAAATTTTGAAAATTGTACTCCTCAAAAGATACACACTATAGTTGTATCAGCTCCTTCAGTTGAGGGAATTGAAATTGGTGAGGTCCGTGCGCTAATTCAAGGTCTAATTGATGATACAGGACTTCCAACATCTCTTTATAATAAAGAAGATTGTATTATTCATATTAATCCAACTGGACGTTATGTAAATCACTCACCATTACACGATTCAGGATTAACTGGACGTAAGTTGATAGTTGATAGTTATGGTGGATATGCACCAATTGGTGGTGGAGCGCAATCTAGTAAAGATTATACTAAGGTTGATAGAAGTGGGCTTTATGCATCACGTTGGATTGCTAAACATATAGTTGCCGCAAAGCTAGCTAAAAAAGCAATAGTACAACTTTCTTATGCAATTGGTGTCGCAAGACCTGTATCAGTCACAATTGACACTATGGGATCTGCAATAGCTGGAATTGATGATGCAGAACTTTCAGATTTAATTTCAAAAGAGTTCTCATTAACTCCAAAATGGATAACAGACAAGTTTTATCTTGATTGTCCTAGTGAAAATACATTTCTTTACGCAGATGTTGCAGCACGTGGTCAAGTAGGACAAAGTGATTATCCTTGGGAAAAATTGGATAATTTAGATTGGTTCGAGAAGTTAGCATAAGGATATATGTTGGAAAATATTAAAATCGCTGTTATAGGTCTTGGATATGTTGGATTACCTTTGGCTGTTGAATTTGGAAAAAAATATGAGACGGTTGGTTTTGATATAGCACAATGGAGAATTGATGAACTAAGAGAGGGGTATGATCGCACACTAGAAGTAGAAAAAGAGAATCTCTTAAGCTCAAAAAATCTTGCGTTTTCAACTAAGTTAGATGAAATTAGTAAATGTAATATTTTTATTGTAACTGTTCCAACGCCAATAGATGAACATAAACGTCCTGATTTGACACCACTTATTAAAGCTAGTGAAAGCATTGGCAAAATTTTAAAAAAAGATGATATTGTTATTTATGAATCTACGGTGTATCCAGGTGCTACAGAAGAAGATTGTGTTCCTGTACTTGAGAAAAATAGTGGTTTAGTTTTTAATAAAGATTTCTTCTGTGGATATTCTCCAGAGCGAATAAATCCAGGTGATAAAGAGCATACAGTAACTAAAATATTAAAAGTTACAAGTGGATCAACGCCTGAGATTGCTCTAAAAGTTGACGAACTTTATAAAAGTATTATTGTTGCTGGTACACATTTAGCACCAAGTATTAAAGTGGCAGAAGCTGCAAAAGTTATTGAAAATTCACAACGTGATATAAATATTGCATTCGTGAATGAACTTGCAATTATTTTTAATAAGTTAGGAATTGATACTAACGCAGTATTAGAAGCAGCAGGTACAAAGTGGAACTTTTTAAAATTTAAACCAGGACTTGTTGGCGGGCATTGTATAGGTGTTGATCCATATTATTTGACGCACAAAGCTCAGCAAGTAGGATATAACCCTGAAATTATTTTAGCAGGACGTAGACTTAATGATAATATGGGGATATATGTAGCTAATCAAGTAATTAAGCTTATGATTAAAAAGGGACATAAAATAGAGGGTTCAAAAGTTTTGATTCTTGGAATTACATTCAAAGAGAATACTCCTGATATTAGAAATTCTAGGGTTATAGATGTTATACGAGAATTGGAAGAATTTGGATGTGAGATTGAAGTCTATGATCCTTGGGCCGATAATAAAGAAGTAAAACACGAATATAATATTGATTTAATTGAAGATGTGGATAGATTTAAATATGAATCCATTATTTTGGCTGTAGCTCATAACGAGTTTGAGGACATGAAAATTGATGCAGGAAAAGACGTAGTCGTTTATGACATTAAATCTAAGTTAAAATTGTATGATGGGCGTTTATAGAAATTGAAGCTTTTTTTTAAAAAATTATTACACTTGCTTTCAAGTAGTGATAAAAAATATCTTTGGTTTCTAGTTGTATTCTCAATCTTCGTTTCTCTTATTGAGACAGTAGGAATAACAGCTATTATGCCATTTATATCTATTGCTAGTGATTTTGGGGTTATACATACAAATGATTATTTTGAGAAAACCTATAGTTTTTTCGGTTTTGAAAATGAAGTTTCATATGTTATTTCCTTTGGTGCTTTATTAGTATTATTTTATATTATACGAAGTATTATAAATTTATTTTATACATATTTACTTGTAAGATTTACAAGCAGTAGATATCATTTAATGGCATATAGATTATTTGAAAATTATTTGGGACGTAGTTATCGTGACTTTGTAGAAAGTAATAGTAGTGATATGACGAAATCAATTGTAAGTGAGGCACAAGGTGTTTTAGCAATTATATCTGCTTTGTTATTTATGTTAAGCGAATTTTTTGTTGTAATATTTATTTATATGATGATGTTGTATGTAAATTGGAAAATAACATTACTTCTTACGATTTTATTAGGTATTAACGCATTCTTTATGCTGAAGTTTGTTTCAAAAAGAATTAAAAACTCAGGTATTATAAGAGAAAGTTCTCAAAAAAAGTTTTTTGAAATAATAAATTCTACATTTGGAAATTTTAAGCTTATTAAATTAAACTCAAAGGATTCATTAATTAAAAATGAATTTAATGATGCAAGTTATGAGTTTATGCAAACCATGATTTCAAGTGGTACGTTAAAACATTTTCCACGACTCTTTTTAGAAGCAATAGGCTTTTCTATTGTTGTATTTGTAATAGTATATTTAGTTCATAAGTATCAGCAGGACATTTCTGGTGCAATGGCAATGATATCAATGTTTATTCTTGGACTCTATAGACTAATGCCCTCAGCAAATAGATTGTTGACACATTATAACACTATTATGTATAGTTATCGTTCTTTAGACATTGTACATAATGATTTAATATATGAGGTAGAAGGTTTAAAAGAAGAAAAAATAGAATTTAATAAATTTATAGAATTAAATGAATTGGAGTTTTCATATATTGAGAATAAAATAATTTTAAGTGGTGTTACATTGCGTATAAATAAAGGTGAAAAAATTGCCTTTGTTGGAGAAAGTGGAAGTGGTAAAAGCACATTAGTAGATTTAATAATTGGGCTTTATAGACCACAAAATGGATATATTTCAATAGATGGGGAAATACTTGATGATAGTAACATTAAAGCGTGGAGAAAAAAAGTTGGATATATTCCTCAAACAATTTATCTTTTTGATGGTACCGTTGAGCAAAATGTAGCATTTGGAGATGATATTGATACATTTAGAGTAAAAGAGGTATTAAAACAAGCAAAGATATTAGATTTTCTTGAAAGTCATCATGAAGGTACTAAGACAGCAGTAGGAGAAGGTGGAGTAAAACTAAGTGGTGGACAAAAACAGAGAATAGCAATTGCCAGAGCGCTATATGGTAACCCTGATATTTTAGTCTTAGATGAAGCAACTTCAGCACTAGATAATGAAACAGAAGCTGAGATTATGAATGAAATTTATGATGTAAGTTCTGATAAAACTTTAATTATTATTGCTCATAGATTAAGTACTATTGAGAGATGTGAAAAAGTTTATAGATTAGAAAATGGAAAACTAGTTGATGGATAATATGTGAGTAAAGCAATATTAATTCAGTCTCGCCTTTCATCGTCTAGATTTCCAGAAAAAATGCTTAGTACTCTTGGTGATATGACATTAGTTGAATATGTGTATTATAGATGCAAGCAATCTAAAAAAGCTGATAAGGTTATGATTATTACTTCCATTGAAGAGAGTGATAACAAGCTTTATGAGCTTTGTGTTAGAGAGGGAATACCTGTTTTTAGAGGTGATTTAAATGATGTTTTAAAAAGATATATTAGTGCGGGAGAATTTTTAGAAACTGATACTATTTGTAGAGTTTGTGGCGATTCTCCTTTTGTTGATATTAATGCTATAGATTCTGAATTTGAAGCAATTGAAATAGATGATAATTTAGATTATATCGCTACAAAAAATTCGTTAAATGGTTTTATGTCAGAGACATTTGCATTGGATTTACTTCAAAAAGTATATAATTATGACTTAACTAATGATGATAGAGAGCATGTTACTAAATATATTCGTGATAATATTAGTAAATTTTATACACACGAGATTGATTTAGGAACACGACCTAAAAACTTAGAAGCCTTTACATTGACTGTTGACTATGAAAAAGATTTAGAAATTGCTGAGAAAATTGTGCAAGAACTAGATGGATTTGATTTCACTTCTACTGATGTCCTATCAATCTTAGAAAAAATAAAAGATGAAATATGAGCTACAAAGTACCAGATTTTCCAAAACGATTAGAGATAGAACTTGTAAGTGATTGTAATTTAAAGTGTACATATTGTCCGCGTCATTTTGTAAATGAATTAACTGGTTATATGGACTATGAGCTATTTAATAAAATAATCACAGAACTTGAATCACACCCAGAGAGTATATTAGTGCTTCATCGTAGAGGTGAAAGTATGTTACATCCACGTTTTAATGATATGCTAAATCGAATAGCCGGTAAATTTTCAAATGTACAGATGGCAACAAATGCAACCGCTTTGAATCCTGATAAATTTGAAGCAATAGTAAATGGTTTAACATTTCTTTCGTTTAGCCTTGATACTCCTGATAACTTTAACAAAACTAGGGTTCCAGCAAAATATGATAAAGTTGAGAAGAAAATTTTAGATTTTTTAGATTATAACAAGGGCAGAATTCAGACACAAGCTTCAATGGTACGCACTGCTCAAACTCCAGAAGGTGCAGCAGAAGAGTTTACAGCTATTTGGCAAAGTCGAGTTGACAGAGTACGTATTTATGAGGAGCATTCAACCGATGGAAATTTTGGATCATTAAAAAATCCTCGTAAAAATAGAAAACCATGCGTTATGCCAATTTATGAAATGTTGATTTATGATGATGGAAAAGTTGCTCGGTGTAATCACGATTGGGATAGTGATGGTATGGGAGATGTTTCTACTCACACGTTATCTGAAGTTTGGCATAATGACAAATATAAAAATTTGAGATGGCAACATGAATATCAAAAATTGGTAGATCCGGTATGTAGTACATGTGATAGTTGGTATCCAGAGATTGGTAATCAAGACACTGGAGAGGTGATAGAAAATGGATAATGAATTTATTCCTTTAGCTAAACCTACAATTCATGAAGAAGAGATAGAAGCAGCCGTAGATGTTCTTAGGAGCGGTTGGTGGACAACTGGTCCTAAAGTTGCCGAATTTGAACAAGAGATATGTAATTTTCTTAAAAAAGATGATGAGTTATATAGTATTGGCTTAAACTCTTGTACTTCAGCACTACATTTGGCTCTTTTGGCATTAGATATTAAAGAATGTGATGAGGTTATTGTTCCTACATGGACATTTGCGGCTACTGCACAGGTTGTTGAGTGGGTTGGAGCTACTTTGGTGTTATGTGATGTGGAAGAAGATACGTTAAATATAGATGTTGAAAAAGCAAGATTATTAATTACTGATAAAACAAAAGCGATTATACCTGTACATATTGCAGGCTTTCCGTGTGATATGGAAGCAATTGCAAGGCTCTCAAATGAATTTAATCTAAAAGTGATTGAAGATGCAGCGCACGCTATAGGAACAGAATATAATGGTGAGAAAATTGGAAACTTTTCTGATATTACCTGTTTTAGTTTTTATGCTACAAAAAATTTAGCGATGGGTGAGGGTGGTGCGGCTGTCTCTAAAGATTCTGATTTGATTGAAAGAATACGTAAACTTAGTTATTTTGGTATTAATAAATCTGCATTTAATAGATATGAAAAGACTGGGACATGGTTTTATGATATTGAAGAGATGGGATATAAGAGTAATCTTGATAGTGTTCATGCTGCTGTTGGCTTAGTTCAATTAAAAAACCTTGATGAGATGAATAAAAAAAGACGTGAAATCGCAAGTTTTTATAAAGAAAATTTAAGTGACAAATTAACATTTTTCAAAGATTCAAAAGAGCATTATCACACTTATCATCTTTTTATGGTTTGTTTACCTAGTACAATTAAAAGAGATATTTTTATAGAAAAGTTACGTGATTTTAACATTGGAGCAAGTGTTCATTTTAGACCGTTACATCTACATAGTTATTATTCAAAAAGAATTAATATTATAGATTTTCCAGTAGCAAATAAAATATTTGATTCTGTAGTCTCTATTCCTATGTATCCTGCAATGAGCGATGAAGATGCTAAAAGAGTTGTATATGCAATTAATACAATATTGGATGAAAATGGATAAGTTTAAGCAAAAACTTTTACAGACGAAACGAGTATCGGTATGGGGAATTGGATATTTAGGTTATACAACAGTATTAAAATTGCAAGCTGAGGGTTTTTTTGCAGATGTGTATGATTTTACAACTGAGCGTTTAAATGGATTGGCAGATGGTAGTTATCCAACAAAAGAACAGCGTAATACATGGACAAAACATACTCAAATTCCAAAAATTGATTTAGATAGAGCTTCTATTGTAGTAGATAGCGATTTGTTATTTAACAATAATGTGCATATTGTCTCTTCCCCTCTATTAAAGCAAGAGAATTCTAGTACCTTAAATAATCTTTTAAAAGTTTTAATTAAAAATAAAAATTTTATGAAAGATTCATTAATAGTTTTTCAATCAGCTGGAGTACCTAGAACGATTGAAAAACAATTTATCGATGCGTTAAAAATTGAAGGAATAGTAGCTAATATTGTTTCAATATTTCGTAGTGATTGGAATATTGAAGATTTTTTACACAGTGGCAAAAAACGTTTTATCGCTGGAAACAGTACGCAAGCTGTTTCTATGGGTATAGTTTTTACTGAAGCTTTGCACCTTAATTCTATAGTTCTTAATTCAATTGTAGAAGCAGAAGTTTTTGAAAATGCAAAAAACTCGTTAGAATTTACTATGACAGCATTTTTTAATCAATTAAGTTTGGCATATCCTGATATTGATATTTCAACTATGTCTCAAAAGTTATTAAATCAACTATCTGTTGAGGATATATCTATGGGTGTTAGTAGTATTGATTATCAATCAGAGCAATCAATTGAACATCTATTAGAGGGAGCACGCCTAGATTACTTAGGTGTTATTAAAGAAGCTAGAAGCTCTAATTTGTCACTGTTGCTTTATTATGCAGATGTATTAAAAAATAGTGGGATTGGTTCTGTTACAATTTTTGGATTATCATCGTATAATAGTCTAAAAGATCTTCGCTTTTCACCGTCACTTATGTTAGCAGAGTATCTTTTAAAAAGTGGAGTCAAAGTTAGTATTCATGATTCAAATTTTACAAAAGAAGAGATACTTCAAAATCTTTCTAAGTGTACTGTTATAGATTTAAACGATTCTAATGTTACAACTGATGCTGTTATTGTAATGAGCATGAGTGAAGAGTATAAATATTATACACAAGAATATTTAGACAAAATAGGATTTACAAGTACGAAGATTATTATTGACAATACAAATCTGTTTAAAGATTTCTTGTATGATAATAAAACTTTATATCACAAAATCGGTGATGGTAATTTAAGTAAGTTGATATAATATAAATGTGCGGAATAGCTGGATTTATCTCAACAAATAAAAATTATAATGCGAGTAGTATAGTCGCCAAAATGCTTGATACCATTAATCATCGTGGCCCAGATCAGGTTGGTCAACAGACATATGGCGATACAACTATTGGTATGGTACGACTTAGTATAATAGATAATATAGACCATGATATACCAGTTGTTGATGAGAGTGCCAATTATTCTATTGTATATAATGGAGAAATTTATAATCACGATACTATAAAAAATAGACTTAAATCAAAATACAGATTTAAAACAGATTCAGATACCGAAACTGCACTTATTAGTTACATTGAAAATGGTGTTAAATCATTTGGTGAGCATAATGGAATGTATGCGTTTGCCATTCATGATGAACGTAAAAAAGAGACAATAGTTGTACGTGATAAAGGAGGAGAGAAACCTCTTTATTACACTAAAAATGGTGATTTTATTGCATTTGCTAGTGAAATGAAAGCACTGTTAGATGTAGTGGAACCACGATTTAATGAAGATGCTGTCTCTTACGAAGCATATGAATTTACAGTTGGTAAAGAGACACTGTTTAAAGATATTTATCAATTAGAACCAGGTGAATATTTACTTATAAAGAATGGAAAATTAACAATTCATAATTATTGGAAAGTCTGGGATAACATAATTGATGTGCCAGATGACAAAGATAAGATCATTGAAGACTTGAGTGAATTAGTAGAAGATTCAATACTTTTACGAACAAAAAATACGGCGCACAATTATGCAGCATTTATTAGTGGAGGAGTTGATAGTTCATTAATAGCTTGTATTGCAAAGCCTGATTATATTTACACAGCACATTATGAGTATAGTGACTTTGATGAACTTCCATATGCAAAATTGGTTGCAAAACAGATTAATAAAGAGCTTAGAATAGTACAGCCAAATAAAGATGATTTTATCCGTACAAGAGAAGAAATTGCATATACTCTTGATACTCCATGTACGTGGACAAGTTTTACATTATGGATGCTTCTTGAACGTGCAAATAAAGATGGTGTAAAGATTGTTATGAATGGTGATGGAGCAGATGAATTGTTTGCTGGTTATCATAGATACCATCTACTTCATCATGATGAGCAAATTCACTCACTTGAAGCAATGCAACAGTACTCTTATTTAATTAACAAGTACTATGGGTCTCCAGCTAGTCGTTATGCAAAGTTGGTTAATAGAAACGATAATCCATATAATGAGAGAGTAAATCGTTATTTAGATGAGAGTATAAGTAATTATTCGGCTCACACGAAAGATGATATTGTTCATTTTATGGGATTGAATGATTTTTATTCTACAATGCAGGTTTTACTTCAGATGGCAGATAGAGTGAATATGGCATTTAGTGTAGAAAATCGTTCACCATTTCTTGACTATCGTTTGATACAATACGCTTACTCTATGCCATCAAAATATAAAATTAAAGATGGTATTACTAAGTGGGCTTTAAAAGAAGTTTCTAAAAAATTCATACCATTAGAAATAGCCGAACGTACTGATAAACGTGGTTTCTCAGCACCTGTAAATAAGTGGTTTGAGTGGGATAAACAGGGTAAATATAATCGTTCAGCATATAAGAATATGGTTTTTGATGATTGGAAAAAAAGCTACGGAGTAAATACATGAAATGTTTGTTATGTAATTCGTTGAAAATTGAGTATAAGTTTACATATAGTGGTGGTGATATTTATTTAAAAAAATTAAATGTATTAAACTTTGATTTGAAATGGTATAGGTGTATTAATTGTCAAGTCTTTTTTAGTAGGCAGTATGAAAATATTGAAAAAATATATGATGATGTTTCAGTATATGATGCTAATTACGATGAAAAAGCTATACAAGAAAGATATGAAAAAATAATCAATTTACCAGAGGCTTCTTCTGATAACTATGCGAGAGTAGTAAGGTGTAAAGGATACCATACTTCCTTTGTAAACATGATTGGTTCTAAAAAAACAAAATATAATGTTTTGGATGTTGGGGCAGGTATGGGTGTTTTTATCAAAAAATTTCAAGATACAGATTATGAGTTAGAAGCATTGGAATTAAATAAGGTTGCAGTTAAGCATTTAAAAAAAGTATTACAAGTGAATGTACATCAAGAATATATGGAAGAATTAAAGTTTGAAGATAAATTTGATTTGATTACTTTAAATAGGGTCTTGGAGCATATTGAGAGACCTATTGATGTTATGAATTCAGTATCAAAGGCGTTGAAATTAAATGGGTTGGTTTATTTAGAATTACCAGATAGCTTAAGTTTTGAAATTGATGGTGAAACAAATGAAGCATTTAGTTCAGGACATTATATGGTATATAATTCTGCTTCTATTTGCTACTTGTTTGATAAATCTGGATTAGAATTATTGAAATTAAGTAGAGTTAGAGAACCAAGTGGAAAATATACAATTTATGCTTTTGGAAGAAAAATAAAATGAGATATTGTAAGAGTTGTATTATGCCAACAAGTAGACCTGGTATTGAGCTTAATAATGACGGTGTCTGTGGTGGATGCTTAGGTTCCAAAGAAAAAAAAGAAATAATTGATTGGGTTTCTAGAGAGAAAAAACTTGATAAAATATTAGATTCTTTTAGAGGTCATGGCGAATATGATTGTATTATTCCAGTTAGTGGTGGTAAAGATAGTACGTGGCAAGTTTATACGATGTTGCAAAAAGGAATGCGTCCATTAGCTATTACCATAAAGTGCCAGTATCGTACAGAGTTGGGAGAAAAAAATTTAGCCAATCTTGTTTCTTTGGGCGTAGATCATATTGATTTTACTGTTAATCCAGCAATAGATGCTAAGTTTATGCTAAAAGCGTTTAAGAAAAACGGAAATCCATCATTATCAGAACATATGATAATGTGGTCAACTATAATAAAAATGGCGCTTAGATTTAATATTAATTTAATTGTTTGGGCTGAAAACTCTGCTTTAGAGTATGGTGGCAGTGAAAGTGATAGAAATAAGTTTGTTATGGATTATAATTGGATAAGCAAATATGGTGTAACAAACGGTACATTTGCAGAAGATTGGGTTGATGATGAACTAACGTTAGATAAATTAAGTAGTTACAGGTTGCCTGAAGAAGAAATATTAAATGAAGCTGGCATAGAAAATTTATTTTTAGGGATGTATCAAGAATGGGAACCTGGTGATATTGCAAAAAAATCTCAGTCGGTTGGTTTTGAATGGGCGGAAAATCCTGTTTTAGGTTTGCATCCTTTTGTTGGCGTGGATTGTGATTTTAGGGTTGTGCATCATTTTATGAAATGGTACAAATTTGGATTAACTAAGTTGTGGGATAATCTTGCAATTGAGATACGAGAAGGTAGAATGTCAAGACGTGATGCTATAGAGTATTTAAAAAGTAATACAGAACAAATTCCAAGAAAAGAGATAGGTAGTTTTTGTGAGTATCTTAATATTTCAGAAGAAGAGTTCTTTGAAATTGCAGAGAGCCATAGAAATTTAGATATATGGGAGAAAGATATTACTGGAAAATGGACTATTCCAGAATTTATTAATGAATTTGGTTTTTGGAAAGAATTCTTAGTATGAATTTAGAATTAACAGAGATTCCAAGAGTGTTTAATGTTAACGGAATTGATATTAAAGACTATGGAAAGATAGAACTTTCAAATGATGAAATGATTTCTTTTAAGACAAAGAGTTCTAAAGAGTATGATTTTACAGCAAAAGAGTGGGGGTTTTATGCTTCTGCATCCATGAATGGTAGATTGAAAAATGAGGGCTTTAAAATGGCTTTAGTTGTTAATGAACAAAATATGGTATATGTAATGGCGGTAGAAAAAAATAAAATTGAAATTTTTAAAAAATATCTTAAAGATAACCAAGACAATAGATTAGTATGTTGGTTAGATGAATTTTTTACATTTGAGGAGGAATTATGAAAATAGACAGAAGGGTATATCTAGATTCTTTAGATAAGTTAATGGAAATTATGAGAGCCACTGAAAATAGCGTAACTGTAATGAGGGCAAAGGTGTTGGTTCTTGCAATAATGAACCTTCGATATGAGAAAGTAGCATTTAATAAAGAATTATCTGAACATCCGTTTGAGTTAACAAAACAGATTATTGATGACGCTATCTGTCAATATAATGCATTTATAGATTTATTGGAGTTTGAAGGCGATAAAGAAAATGTGGAAGACCTTGGTTATAAAAGTAATATTTTAGAAGAGAAGCATCAAGAATTATGGCAAGAAATATGGTCTAGACATAATCAAGAAGAATTTCAAGAGTTTGTTGATATGAAATATAATAGATTGGTTATAAATGACTTAATTAAGTATGTCAAAGATTCAAATTGTGTAGATTTTGGTGCAGGTAATGGTTCTTTTGCTTTTGCATTATTGCAGGCTGGTGCTAGTAGCATACAAGGTATTGATTTTGGTACTAAGCAAGTAAGATATGCTACAAAAGTTGCGGAATCTTTGAACCTTAGTAATAAAGCAGTTTTTAAAGAGGCAGAGGTATTTGATACAGGCTTGAAAAGTGATTCATATGAATTTGCTGTTTCTAATGGTGTATTTCACCATTTGTCTGAATATAATATGGAAAAGTCTGTGGCTGAAGTAGCAAGAGTAATGAAAGATGGAGGATGGTTTTGGTATTATATTGATGGGATAGATGCTATTAGTATGGATTTATGGGATGATTCTGTAGAGACCTTAAAAGACATACCAATTTTGTTTATTGAAGAAGTATTAAAAACATTAAATTTAAAGAGAAATAAAATGGTTCATGTTATGGATGGTTTAAGTGCAACTTATAAACATTCATCTTGGAGTGAAGCAACTGCGATGCTATCAAAATATGGATTTACAAATTTTAAACGTTTAACGGGTGGTGAAAGTACAGATTTTGATTTAGATGTTGTTGAGTCAGATAAATATGGAAAAGAAAAGTTTGGAGAGGGCGATTTAAGGATTTTATGCCAAATTAAAAAGGTATAAAATTCAATATATAAGGCGAAAATAAAATGGAAATAATTTTATGTAATTTAACGCATGATTATCATGTTATAGCTAATAATAAAATGCCATTAAGTGTTGGGGTTATTGGTTCATATGTTAAGGAACAAATGCCTAATACAAATTTAAAGATATTTAAACAAATATCTTTATTGGAAAAATATTTAACAGAAATTTCTATGGGAAATGGGAAAGGTATAATTGTGGCTTTTTCAAATTTTATTTGGAACCAATCTTTAAATATTGAAATTGCTAAAATTATAAAAATAAAATTTCCTGAATCAATAATTATTTTTGGTGGTCCTAACTTTTCAATAGCATCAGAAGGAAAAGAAGAATTTCTTTTGACACAAAGAGAGATAGATTTTTATATTCCTCACGAGGGCGAGTATGCCTTTTATGAACTTATCAAATTATCAGAAAATTGTGACTTTGATTTGAATAAAATTAAATTATTAAAGCCTAAGCAATGTTCATATATTGATAAAAACAGTTACATTGAAACTGAGTTGTTACCGAGAATAAAAATAATTGATACACCATCACCTTATAAAATGGGTTTAATGGATTCATTCTTTGGTAAATTTGTTCCTTTAATACAATTTACTAGAGGGTGTCCGTTTAGATGCTCATACTGTACTGAGGGCGGAAGTTATTGGAAAAATGTATTTAGAAAGAATGATGATTTTGTTGAAGAGGAATTAGATTATATTGCTCAAAAATGTGATGTAAATGATGAGCTACATGTAGCAGATTCTAATTTTGGAATGTATGCACAAGATGAAATATATGCTAGTTTAATAGCTAAAGTGAAATTAAAATATAATTGGCCAAATACAATTTTAGTAGCCACAGGTAAAAATTCCAAAGAGAGGGTTATTAGAGTTTCAGAAACTTTAGATGGACTTATCCCCTTATCTGTTTCAGTGCAATCAACTGATTTAACTGTTCTTAAAAATGTTAAAAGAAAAAATATAAAAACTGATGATATCTTTAGTGTTGAACTTAGTAATAAAAATAGTGGTACAGGCTCATATGCAGATATTATTTTGACTTTACCTGTGCAGAGGTATATTTGATTTTGAGGGAATTTCTAATTTCTAATTATGATTTTTAAAAATTTAACAAATAAGTTAACTACTCTTTTAGATGATTTTTTTCTAGAGTTGAGAGATATAATGGATAGTAAATACTCAAATATTTTAGATATTAAAAAGAAAAATAGTAAGTTATATTCTTTTGATTTTATGGAGATTTGGCAAAAACCATTGGAAGAAATATTGATAGAAAAAAAGGAGACTCACTTAATTGTATCTCATGATGACAATGTGATTTCATTGATAGAGCATAATAAAAAAATCATGGGACAAGTGTTTCTGGCGAAGCTTTAATTTTATCAAGCATAGGCGTTTCTAGGTACTTTAGAGAAATAAATTATATAAGGCGTTAATTATGTGCGGAGTTGTAGGGTTTTTATCTGAAGAAAATATTGATACTAAAAGCGTCTGCAGTAGTATGCTTACGTCTTTAAATCATCGTGGTCCTGATGATAATGGCGAATATCATACAAATATTGGAAATAAACATCTTTATTTAGGGCATACTAGGCTGGCAATTTTAGATCTTTCTCACAAAGCTCATCAACCAATGAAAAGTCATAATGGTAGGTATGTGTTAGTATTTAATGGAGAGATATATAACTATGTTGAGTTAAAAGACAAACTTAAGTTTAAAGGGCATAGTTTTAAAACAGGTAGTGATACTGAAGTTATATTAGCAGCATATGCTGCATGGGGTATTGAGTGTTTTAATAAGTTTAATGGAATGTGGGCAATTGTAATTTTTGATAATGTGAAGAAAAAATTGATATTATCACGTGACAGATTTGGCAAAAAACCTTTATTTTATTACAAGACTTCTGACACTTTCATTTTTGCTTCAGAAATTAAATCTATATTAAATTTTCCAAATGTTGAAAAAGAACCAAATTATGAAAAAGTTGCTCGTTATCTTTATACAAATTACAGGTATGTAGATGGAGATGAAACAACATTTTTTAAAAATATATACCAAGTACCAAAGAGCTCATATATTGAACTGAATGAATCATTAAATATTAATAGTAAGAAGTATTGGGAAATAAATAAGTTTGAAAATAAAATAGCTAGGAGTGATTCAGATGTTATTGATGAGTTCAGAGAGCTTTTAATAGATTCAGTTCGTGTTAGGTTGCGTAGTGATGTCCCTATCGGTGTTTTCTTAAGTGGTGGTATGGATTCAACATCTATTACTTCTATAGCATATAAGGTATTAAAAATGCCAATAATGACATTTTCTGGGATTACTGGTGAGGATAAAGGTACATATGATGAGAGTGAATATATTGATGCAGTTGTTGATGATACAAATGCTATTCATAAATATATTTATTCTAAGCCATCTAAACTATTTGAATCATTAAATGAAATGCTTGACTTTCATGATGAACCTGTGTGTACAGTTAGTTGGCAAGTGTTATACAATATTGTTAAAGAGGTAAAAAAATCACAAATTAAAGTAATGTTAAATGGTCACGGTGGGGATGAACTTCTTGGAGGATATTGGGATCATTATCAATATAACTTTTATGATTTGAAAGGAGATAGTAATAGATTGTCTCATGAAATCAAATCTTGGAAAAATAATCACAATAGAAGTATGTCAGAAATAGATACTAGCAGTAAATATATAGATAAATTACTTGGTGGTAAGATTAAGGAAATTGATAGATTTGAGGATTATTCCTATGTTTTTAACGAAAGTTTTGTACGAGAAAACAAGCAATCAATAGAGTATCCAGAAATTAATGCTGATTCATTATTGACAAAAAGATTGTATAAAGAATTATTCTACGAAACAGTTCCAGCATCACTTCGAGCAGAAGATAGAAATACTATGGCGCATTCAATAGAATCCCGTTCTCCATTTTTAGATTACAGATTGGCAGAGTTGTCATTTTCTCTTCCAAATAAATACAAGATACGTGATGGTGTAGGTAAATGGGTATTGAGAGAGGCGATGAGAGGCATTTTACCTGAAAAAGTTAGAACTAGAACAGACAAAGCAGGGCTAATTGCTCCAGCTGACAGATGGTTTAGAACAACAAACAAGAGTCAAGTTCAAAATATTATAAACTCAGAATTACTTAAAAAAAGTAATATATTTAATGTTGATAATTTAAATAAACTTTTTGAAAATCATTTATCGGAAAATGCAAATTATCAAATGTTTTTATGGCAGTTAATTAACTTTAATGAATGGTATAAAAGGTTTTAGTAAAGTGAATAAAGTGTATATAATTGCAGAGATTGGAATAAATCATAATGGGAGTTTAGAAAATTGTTATAGAATGATAGATGCCTCTGTTGAGTCTGGATGTAATGCTGCGAAATTTCAACTTTTTTCTGCAAAAAATCTTTATCCTAAAAGTGCAGGTCAGATGGATTGGAAAGATGATAAAAGTGAATATAGTTATGATATTTATGAGGCAGTTAAAAACTTTGAACTTCCTGAGAAGTGGATTGAAAAATTAATAAGTTATTGCGAAAGCAAAAATATTGATTTTATGGCATCCGTATTTGATGTGTCTGGGCTTGATTATATTGTAGAAAAAGGGATGAAAATAATAAAACTTTCATCTTATGCTATTACAAATATACCATTAATTGAAGCATGTGCTAAAAAAAGATTGCCAATAATAATGAGTACAGGTGGTGCAACTTTAGCTGAAACTGAAGATGCTTTAAACTGTGTACTTAAGTATCATGATAATGTTAAAATTTTACATTGTTCTATTGCGTATCCAACAGACTTAAAAGATATTAATATGGGCGTTCTTAACACATTTAAATATGCATTTCCAAATATTAAATATGGATATTCTGACCATAGTTTGGAAGTTTCTGATGCAGCAATACAATCTGTATACTTGGGTGGTATAGTTTTAGAAAAGCATATTACATTGAATAAAAAAATGGATGGACCAGATCACTTTTTTGCTTTAGAGCCAGAAGAATTAAAAATAATGGTTTCTGATATAAGAAATGCAGAAGAAGATTACATTAATGATAATTTTAAAATAGATGAAGTTATTTATGGAAGTAGTGCAAGGATTTGTTATGAGCAAGAGAAATATTTGCGTGATTTTGCATATATGACACTTTTTTTAAAAAAAGATGTAAAAAAGGGCGAGATAATATTTTCAAATGATATTTCTATTTTACGTCCAGGAAAGAAGAGAAGAGGGTTAGAACCAAAATATCTTCAACTTTTTAAAGATAATATAATTTTTGCAAAAAAAGACATTCTATTTGAAGATCCATTGCAATGGGAAATGATTTTGTGAAACATATACTTTTTAGAGCAGATGCAGCACCGCATATTGGAATAGGCGACCTAATGTCTCTTATCCATTTATCAAGGTATTTTGATGAAACATGGGAAGTGTTTTTTATTGTCAAAAATTATAAGGCAGGCTTAGATTTACTTGCTAAGTATAAAATTGATAATACTTTTGTTATTGAGAAAAATATTAGTGTAGATAAAGAAATTGGTTTTATTAATAAAGTTATTGAAGAAAAATATATTGACATTGTTTTTTTTGAGATAACAGAAAGAAAATTGACTGATTATGAAGGTATACGTCATGATGTAAAAAAGGCATGTGTGTCTTTTGATGGATATATTTTAAGAGATATTGATTTAGTTATAGATTGGGATGTAGAAGCATTTAAATATTTTTCACCTAAAAAACATTCAAAAACAAAATTTTTGTTAGGATATCAATTTGTCATATTACCGAAGGAATTTTATTCAAATAAAATATTGCAAAGAAAACATTCTAAAGATATAAAAAAAATATTAGTTGCAATGGGTGGTGCAGATGAATTCGATTTTACTAAAATGGTTCTTATGAAACTTATTGAAATAGAGCTAGAACTTGAAATTACTATTATTGTGGGTTCAGGTTATGAAAATATAGATGGTTTAAAAAAACTTGCAGAGGATACAAAAAAACAGTGTGTAATAAAGCAGAATATTATTAATATGTTAGATGAGTATCTTTTGTGTGATGTAGCTATAGGAGCTGGAGGGTTGACGTCATCTGAACTTGTAGCATCAAATACTCCATCTTTATTAATAGCTACATATGAGCATCAAGTAGCAAGGTGTAAATTTTTTGATGAACAGGGCTGGGCTAAATATTTAGGCTTTAGGTATTTTAGCAACGACGAGTTAATAGCATTTATTGAAAATAAGGTTTTTTACAAAAATAGGTCAGTATTTAATACTAATGAAATAGTTGTAGCGGTAGAAGAGTTAATACATGAATGATTTTTTTCTGATCGATTATAGCAATAAAGAAAGTAAGGATTTATTTTCAAAATATATGTTAGAGAATAGAGAATTTATTTATTTAAAGTATTTAGAATGGGATACAGATTTTTTTAAAAGACCATCATTTTCTTTAGTTATAGATAAGTCCAATTTTTATCCTAATGACGATTTGATACAAGTATTATTAAATGATTTTAAAGATAGTTTTATCTCCGTGAAAATAGATACACAAATTGATTTTAAGTACGTTAATTTTTTGCAAGAAAGTGGTTTTAGCTATATTGATACAGAAGTTCAATTAAAATACAGAGAAAAAGAAGAAAATATTCATACTAACGAGGATGTTAAAATTGAGAAATTAGATGTTAATAAAAATATACCACATGATAGATTAGGGAGAAGTTTCAATTTAACAAGGTTTCATACAGATTTAAATATTAGTAATGATATGGCAAATAAATTATGGGTGGAATATTTAAAAAATTTTATACCAAGTCATAATAAATATTTATACGTTGCCAAAATTAATAATGAAGTAACTGCCACTGCATTAGTGAATATAATTGGCGACAGGGCATATCTGTTTTTTATTGCTGTGTTAGAAGAATGCAGAAGTTTTGGTATAGGAAAGCAATTAATTAGTAATATTATAGCTGATTTTAAAGGTTGTAAAATTGAAACAGGAACTCAAGTTAAGAATACAAAAGCATTAAATTTTTATTTGAAAAATGGTTTTTTTATAAAAGGTAGTTCTACAATTTTACATAGATGGAATTTTGAATAAAATATATTAGTATAAATTTAAAATAAAGGCACTTATTTTGAGTGATAGTAGTTTAGATATTCTTTTTGTCTCTAATTTTTCAAAAAATCTTGATGAAACAGAAAATAGAATCGCAGGTAATTTACCAGATGAAATTGGATATATGATTTTAACTTACAGGAAGTCAAATATTAAAAACTCATTTTCATATGAAGAGTTTTTGATGGAAAATTATGACGATATTCAAAAATTTAATATTCAAAAATTAAATAGTGAATTTAATGATGTTAATTTATATTTAGCTGTTGTTTGTGAAAGATTTTTTACAAACTATTATTACGGTATAGAAAGTACTTTAGGTAATAAAAACTTTTCAATAGATGAAATAAATTTTTTGATAAAAAGCTTTGTCTTATTTTTAACACCTTATATAAAAGAATCTAATTTAGTTTTTAGTGGATATGCGGATAATTTTATTTCAACAATAACGTATTATATTTCAGAACAATATCATAAAAAATGTATCGCTTTTCATGATGTCTCTGTTATTAACGGTAATAGCAACTTTTTATTTGAAGGTTTGTATGGGAAAATTGTTGAAGATTTAATTGTATATAAAGATACTAAGACATATGATGAGTTAAATTCATTTATGTCATCATACGATGTTAATGAAGATTTAAACGAAATGGCTAAAAATAATAAGTTTATTAAAAAAGGTCTTTTTGGTGTCTTTTCTCCAAATTTTTTGGATTATGAATATATGAAGTTTGCTATATTTGGCTATAGAACAGAAACAAATATATTTAAATATATGAATATTGATAAACCAGATATTTTCAAAAAGATGATTGCAAATTTTAACAGATTATATAATAAAGTTTTAGTCAGTATATTTTTTAAAACTTTGAACTTTGAATATAGACAAGATATAAAATACATTTATTTTCCTTTGCAGTTACAACCAGAAGCTTCAACAGCTTCAAGAGCACCATTTTATATGAACCAGTTAGCAACTATAGAAAATATTTCTAAGTCAATGCCTTTAGGCTATATACTTTTAGTAAAAGAACATCCATTGGCTCCTGGAATAAATAGTAAAGGGTTTTATAAAAAAATACAAACGATACCTAACGTAGAGTTAGTAGATATTTCTATAAAAGGAACTTACTTAATTGAAATTTCTGATCTTATGATAACTTTTGGTGGAACTACTCTTTTTGAATCTATTTTAAAAGGGAAAAAAATTTTAATTTTATTGGAGGATTTTTTATATACTGATAGTGAAATGATTTTCAAAGTTTTTAATAAAAATGATATAAAAAAAGAGATATTAGAAGCATTGTCAAAAAAACTTTCTGAAGAAGAAAAGTTTAAAGAAAAAGAAAAAATGTTAAATTTTTTTTATAAACGGGGCTTTCCAAGATTCCAAAATTTTGAAAAAAATATTGCTGATAATTTGATGAAAATATATCATTAAAGGATGAATATTGAATAAAATTTTTAATTTTCCATTAGATAATAAATTCTTGCTCCGTAAAAAAAAATCTATTTAAAAAAGAATTGTTGAAAAATGATGACTATATTGAAATAAACATAGCAATTCTTGGAAGTTCCACAACTTCTGAAATAAAAAATATTCTAGAGTTATTTTTGTTAAGTAATGGTATAAAACCAAATAATAATGCAGCCTCCATTTTTATGTGCCGATGTTTTACAGAACTATTTCCATTAATTAGAAAAGTAATTAATGTTGAAATTTTAGAAAGGGATTTCGTAGAAACTGAAGTTTTAATTACAGAATGGCAAAAAAGTTCTTTTGTCAAAAAAAATTGCTATCTTATTAAGTAACAATTATGATAAACTTTTAAATATAAAATATGTTTAGAAGACAAGTTAAATATAATTATTCAGGGTATAAATATTGAAAAAAAAGAATTATTTTAAAAATTATTTATTAGCACTGCAGGGGTTGATAAATAATATTGATGTAGATACTATAGAAGATGTTACAATTGCAATTGAAGACACCATAAAGAAGAACTCTAAAATTTATGTAATAGGTAATGGTGGTAGTGCAGCTACTGCTTCACATATGGTTAATGATTTGGGTGTTGGATTAAAGAGGCGAGGGATAATTAGTTTGGACATCACTAGTTTGGCAGATAATAGCTCTGTATGCACAGCAATAGCTAACGATATTGGTTATGAAAATATTTTTTACATGCAATTAAAAGACATTTTAAAGTCAGATGATTTAGTATTAGCAATATCTTGTAGTGGTAATTCTCCGAATATACTAAAAGCATCAGAATACGTTAATGAAATTGGAGCAAAACTTGTTGGAATAACTGGATTTGATGGTGGAAAATTAAAAGAAGTAAGCGATATAAAATTTCATGTGGATGCACCATCTGGAGAATATGGACTTGTTGAAGATATCCATATGATTTTAGATCATATTATTTATTCATATTATGTAACACAAGGTGGGAAATGAGTAAAAATAAAGTAATAGTAATAGGAAGTAATTCTTTTTCTGGAGCATCTTTTTGCGATTATTTATTAAGTAGAGATTACGAAGTATTTGCAGCGAGTAGATCAGAAGAGCCAAAAAGTGTATTTTTGCCTTATACCAATAATAAAAATAAACTAAAGTTCTATCAATATGATGTAAACACGCATATAAGTGAGATTGTAGAATTAATTAAAAAAGAAAAAATTACAAAAGTTGTTAATTATGCAGCTCAAAGTATGGTTGCTCAGAGTTGGCAACATCCTGAACATTGGTATATGACAAACACTTACTCAACAATTAAACTACACAATGAGCTTAGACAATTAGATTTTTTAGATAAATATGTACATATATCAACTCCAGAAGTTTATGGAAGTTGTAACGGTTTAGTTAAAGAGCATACAAATTATAATCCAAGTACGCCCTACGCTACATCAAGAGCTGCCGCCGATATGAGTTTAAAAAATTTTTATGATGTTTATGATTTTCCTGTTGTATTTACAAGAGCTGCAAATGTTTATGGACAACATCAGCAAATATATAGAATAATTCCAAAGACTATTTTTGCATCTTCTCTAGGAGAGCAACTTCCTTTGCATGGAGGAGGTCATTCTAAAAGATCTTTTATTCATATAGATGATGTGAGTGATGCTACTGAAAAAATTATGAACGGTGGCAAGAATGGAGATATTTATCATATTTCAGGAAAAGAGAATATAACAATTAGAAACTTAGTTGAGATGATTTTAGATGGTTTGGATAAAAATTTTGATGAGTGTGTAAATATCACTGAAGATAGACTAGGTAAAGATTCTGCATATTTGTTAGATAGTAGTAAACTAAGAGATGAGCTTGGCTGGAATGACAATATATCTTTAAAAAGTGGTATATCACAAACAGTTGATTGGGTGAAAAATAATATAGATATATTAAAAAAGCAACCTTTAGAATACATACATAAAGCTTAGGAGAATTATGAAAATTTTAGTTACAGGTGGAGCTGGATACGTTGGTACAGTACTCACCAAAAAATTACTTGACGATGGCTATGAAGTTAGAGTTGTAGATGCAATGTGGTTTGGTAATAAATTAGAAAAACATCCAAATCTTGAAGTTATAAAAGCTGATATTAGAGAGATAGATGCTATTAATATGGAAGGTGTTGAATCAATTATTCATCTTGCAAATGTAGCTAATGATCCATGTGGAGAACTTGATTCTAAACTTGTTTGGGAAGTGAATGCACTTTCAACTATGCAAATGCTTGAGAAGGCAATTGCGAATGATGTCAAACAGTTTATTTATGCAAGCAGTGGTAGTGTTTATGGAATTAAAGAAGAAGAGCATGTAACTGAAGATTTGGAACTTGTGCCAATAAGTGATTACAATAAAACTAAAATGATTAGTGAAAGAGTTCTTTTAAGCTACAAAGATAGGATAAAAATGACATCAATTAGGCCAGCTACAGTTTGTGGATATAGCCCGCGAATGAGGTTAGATGTTTCAGTAAATATGCTAACAGTACAAGCTTTGAAAAATAAGAAAATAACAGTATTTGGCGGTAATCAAATAAGACCAAATATAAATATACAAGATATGACATCTCTTTATCTTTTTACTTTGAAAAATCCAAATGCTATGGAAGGTATTTTTAATGCTGGTTTTGAAAATATTTCTATATTGGATATTGCAAATAAAATAGTAGAAAAAGTACCTGCTAAAATAATAGTAACAGAATCAAATGACCCTAGGTCATATAGACTTAATTCAGATAAGTTATTAGATACTGGGTTTGCTCCTGAATATTCTGTTGACAGTGCTATTGAAGAGATAATTGAACTTTACAATAATGGAGCATTAGTGGATAGTGATGAGTGTTATAACCTTAAAATGATGAAAAAAATATAATAATGGAAATTGTAAAACTTGATGATTTAGCAAAAAATATTAGAAAAGATATAATTACTGTATCATATCTTCATAAGGTACCACACTTGGGGTCTTGTCTTTCTATTGTGGATATTTTGACTGTTTTATATTTTAAATATCTTAATATTTCCAGCGATAACCTAAATAGTGAAAATAGAGACCGTTTTATTTTGAGTAAAGGTCATGCAGTTCCAGCTTTATATCAGGTCTTAAAAGCTAAATCTATCTTAACTAGTGATGAGTTAAAAGATTATGGCTCAGATGGTTCATATTTCGCTGAACATCCTCCAGCATCTGGAATAGACGGTATAGAAGCAGCAACAGGTTCCTTAGGGCATGGACTTCCAATAGGACTAGGCATATCTTTGTCGTTAGATATAAAAGAGCTAGATGCCAAAACTGTAGTTCTCTTAGGTGATGGTGAATGCAATGAGGGAAGTGTCTGGGAAGCTGCTATGATGGCTAGTAGTAATAAAACAAAAAATTTGATAGCAATAATAGATTTTAATAAATGGCAAGCGACAGATAGAAGTAAAGAGGTCTTAAGTTTAGATCCGTTATCAGATAAATGGGAAAGTTTTGGCTGGGAAGTTTACGAATGTGATGGAAATGATACGAAATCACTTATTAAAGTATTAGATAAAATTTTTAACAGTGATGAGAAGAAACCGAAAGTGCTTATAGCTCATACTGTAAAGGGTAAGGGTATATCTTTTATGGAAGATGATAACAATTGGCATTATCGTACACCTAATAAAGAAGAATATGAAAATGCTATGCTAGAAATGGAAATAGATTGAGAAAAATATTTGCTGAAAAATTAACTGAGCTAGCAGAAAAAAATAGACATGTTGTTTTATTGTCTGGTGACATAGGCAATAAAATGTTTGATGATTTTAAAGAAGTGGCGCCGAATAGGTTTTTTAATTGTGGAATTGCTGAAGCCAATATGATAGGTGTATCGGCTGGACTAGCTTTAAATGGCTTTAGGCCTTTCGTATATACAATTGCACCTTTTGCTACAGTTAGGTGTTTGGAGCAAATTAGAGTAGATTTGTGTTACCATAATTTACCTGTGGTAATTGTAGGAACAGGTTCAGGGTTGTCTTATGCAGAACTTGGGCCAACTCACCAAATGTTAGAAGATATTTCATTGCTTAGATCTTTCCCCAATATGACAATTGTATGTCCTTGCGATCCAAGAGAGACTGATTTAGTAATAAGCCAATCTTTTAACAGAAATTCACCTATGTATATCAGGTTAGGTAAAAAAGGTGAACCAGTATTACATAATAATGATTTTGAAATTGGAAAGAGTATTACAATTAGAGAAGGTTATGATATTTGTCTTATTACCACTGGAACTATGTTAAAAAATGTATTAGATATTGCAGAGACTCTTGGAAAAGTAGGTATAAAAGCGCATATTGAGCATTTTCACACGGTTAAGCCTATAGATAAAGAGAGTTTGACTAAAATTTTTAATAATTTTAAAGTTGTTGCAACAATCGAAGAACATTCGTTAATCGGTGGGCTTGGAAGTATTGTGTCTGAGGTTTATGTTGATGGTGATTTTGAAAAAATTAAAATATTAAGATTTGGAACAGATGATAAATATTTGTCTAAAACAGGCTCAAAAGAGTATATGCTTAAGGCATACGGGCTTGATTATGATGATATTGTCAAACAAGTTGAGGGTGTATTTAAATGAGAATAGGTATTGATTTAGATAATACAATAATTAATTATGAAAATGTTTTTTATGATGTTGCTCTTGATAAAGGTTTGATAAGCAATAAAATTGAAAAAACTAAGACAGCTGTTAAAAATTATATTATAAAAGATTCAGGAGAAGATAACTGGACAAGACTTCAAGGCTCAGTTTATGGAGACAATATTATAAAAGCACCATACTATGATGGTTTTTTAGCTTTTCTTGAACTCGTAAAAGAAAAGAATATAGAAATTTTTATAGTAAGTCATAAAACAAAATATCCATATTTAGGAGATAGAGTTAATCTTCACAATAGTGCCAGAAAATGGCTAGATTTTAATGGTTTTTTTGAGAAAAAATATTTGACAAATGATAATGTTTTTTTTCGGGAGACAAAGAATGAAAAAGTATTAAAGATTATCGATTTAGCATTGGACTTTTTTATAGATGACTTGTCTGATGTTTTATTGCATGATAATTTTCCTTTAAATACAAAAAAGTTACATTTCAATTTAGATAAGCATAAAGAACTTTTAAATTTTAATAATTGGAATGACATATCTAGCTATATACTTGATAAATGACTGCGAATAATTATATAGAGACTTTATTTAATAGCCATGTCTTAAATGAATGTAGATTAGGCGGAGGACGGAATAACAGAGTTTCTCTGTTTGAGCTAGATCAAAAAAAAATTGTTTTAAAAGAGTATTATACTTCAGAAAAAGATAAATTTGATAGATTTACAAAAGAGACAAATTTTTATAAACATATTAAAAAGTATCAAATAAAAAATACACTAGTGTTAATTGACAGTAATTTAGATAAAAAAATAAATATTTTTGAATTCGTAGAGGCTAAAAAACCAAAACAAAAAAATATTAACCTAGATTTAATTCTTCAATGCGCTAACTTTATAAATTCTTTGAACAAAGAGTCTTCTTTAGATAATGCAAGTGAAGCATGTTTTAGTATTGAAGACCATATCAATAGCGTTGGCAATAGATTCTCCTCCTTCGGGTTTCTAAAAAATATAAATGGAGTTGGTAGAAAGGCTTACAAGTTTATAAACGATACTTTGTATTCTGATTTCTTGAAAGAAAAAAAAGATATATTAGAGAATGAGAATGTATATATGGATGAGACAAAAATTGTATCTCCGTCTGATTTTGGTTTTCATAATTCTATATTAGACAAAAGTGGAAAATTAATATTTTTAGATTTTGAATATGGAGGAATCGATACTCCTTACAAATTAATATGTGATTTCTTCTCTCAACCTGATTATGAAATAGATAGCAAGCATATTGAGATATTTGTAGAAAAATTATCTCTTAAGAAGTCTATAAACATAAGCACTATTAAACGACTATTATCCATTTATAGGATAAAATGGTCACTTATTGTTCTTAACGGTTTTTTAAAAGAGGGTTCGCTTAGACGCGAGTATGCTACAGAAAAAACAGAAGAATTAAGTCTTGTTTTGAAAAAAGCAGAAAATTATTATAGGAAAAATAAAATGAATAATATTGATTTTTTATCAAAGTTACATACAAAAACAAAAAGAGATTATCTTGCAAGGATGAATGAAAAAAAAGCAGGGATAATAGAAGTTGCAAAAGAGTATGGTTATGACTATTGGGATGGAAGTCGCGATACTGGTTATGGCGGATATAGTTATGATGGTAGATGGAAAAGTGTTGCACAAGATTTAATAAAGCATTATGGACTTAAGGCAGGCGATAAAGTCTTAGATGTAGGTTGTGGGAAGGGTTTTTTAATTTATGATTTAATGAATGAATTGCCAGGCTTGGAAGTTGTAGGTATAGATATATCTGAATATGCAATTAAAAATGCTAAAGAAGAAATTAAACCATATATAAGTATTGCAAGTGCAACAGAATTGCCTTTTGAGGATAGCAGCTTTGACTTAGTTATAACTTTAAATGTATTACATAATTTGTATTGCTATGAACTTGAAAAAGCACTCACAGAAATAGAGAGAGTTGGTAAGAAAAACAAATACATGGTTGTTGAATCGTATCGTAATGAACAAGAAAAAGTAAACCTGATGTGCTGGGTATTGACTGGTGAATGTTTTTTTAATGATGACGAGTGGCTTTGGTGGTTAGGTAAGGCTGAGTATACTGGAGATTATTCATTTATATATTTTGAGTAGTTATAGATGCTTTTCAATAGCTACGAGTATATATTTTTATTCTTACCACTAACGTTTTTTGTCTATTTTTATCTAAATAGCAAGAGATTAACTGAAGCGAGTAAAGGTTTCTTAGTACTGTCTTCACTGTTTTTCTATAGTTGGTGGAATGTTGTATATTTGCCAGTTATACTTTCTTCCATGTTAGTGAATTATACTATTGGTAGATCTTTTAGCAAAGATAGAAGTAAAAAAGTTTCGAAAAAAACAATATTGACAATTGGTATTTTGTTCAATCTTTTCTTGCTTGGCTATTTTAAATATATGGATTTTTTCATAGAAAATATAAATTTTGTAACTGATGCAAACTTTTCAACTTTAAACCTAGTCTTGCCATTGGCGATTAGTTTTTTTACATTCCAGCAAATTGCTTACTTAGTAGATAGCTATAGAAATGAAACACATGAGTATGATTTTTTAAATTATTCATTATTTGTTACGTTTTTTCCGCAGTTGATAGCAGGACCAATAGTTCATCATAAAGAGATGATGCCACAATTTGCAAATGTTAAGAATAAAGTAAAAAATTATAGAAATATTTCATTAGGAATATTTGTGTTTTCGATAGGATTATTTAAAAAAGTTGCAATTGCAGATACATTTGCTGTATGGGCTAATAATGGCTTTGATAAAGCAGGGGTATTAACATTTATAGAGGCATGGGCTACAAGCTTAAGTTATACGTTTCAGCTGTACTTTGATTTCTCAGGTTACACTGATATGGCCATAGGTGCTGCTCTTCTTTTTAATATTAGATTGCCAATAAACTTTAATTCCCCATATAAAGCATTAAATATACAAGATTTTTGGAGAAGATGGCACATGACTCTTAGTAGATTTTTAAGAGACTATGTGTATATACCATTGGGAGGGAATAAAGATGGAGAGTATAAAACATATGCTAACTTATTTGCTACATTTTTAGTTGGTGGGATATGGCATGGAGCAGGATGGACATTTATAGTATGGGGAGTACTTCATGGGATTGCTATGATTACTCATAGGATTTATAGTAGGCTAGGCTTTAAAATGAATAAGATTTTGGCTTGGATAATTACATTTAATTTTATCAACATAACTTGGGTGTTTTTTAGGGCAAAAGATTTGGAGAGTGCTTTCTTTATGTTAGAAGCAATGTTTGGAATTGAAAATATTACATTTATTCCAGTAGGTGCGTTGCAAACAATTTTAATTTTTGCAGCTTTTATTGTGTTGTTGTATGGAAAATTAAAAATGCTGTATGCGGATAATATTGTTTTAATTTCAGCTACTTTATTTGTTATGTCCTTACTATTTTTGAGTAGAAAAAGTAGTTTTCTGTATTTTAATTTTTAATTTATGAAAAAAATGAACTATAAAAAACAAACAAATACTTTTTTTATATATACAATTTTTCTTTATAGTTTAATTTATATATTTGTTAATTTGTTTATTGATCCATACTATGAAATAGTTCAGGATAGAAGCGCGTACAATAGAAAGCACTCTGAATCAATATACTCAACAAATATGTTACTTGATAAACTAAATAAAGGAAAGTATAATTTAGTTTTTGGTACCTCGAGAAGTCATAAGATAGGAAGTGCTACTTTTAGTGGGAAGAAGATATTGAATTTTCATGCACTGTATGGAAATACTGAATCAATTTTAAATCTTTTAAAAAGTTTAGATAAAAAGCAGATTGAGAATATAGAAAGCATATATATGCTAATTGATTTTCATACGTTTAATGAAAAAAGTAGACATGATGATATTTTATACAGTAACTTTTCTAACTACTTTTATTCTGTTATTAATTTGGATTATTATAAATTTTACATCTCTGTTGTTTATATGATTAAGAATTTATTTGAGTACCCATTTAAGCACTATATTAATGATTTTGGAGTACTTCTAAATGATAGTTATTCGTACAAATATAGGTTGCCAGAAAGTGTAAAATATATGGCCTTCGATGAAAAATATTTAGACAAGTTAAGGCAAATAGTTGATTTTACAGAAAATAATGGCAAGACAATTATCTTTTTTACACCAACCATCACACAAAAAAGGTATATTGAGATGCAAAAGTACAAAGATTTAATTTGTGATACAAGAAAAGCGGTATTGAGTATTACAAATAAAGTGTATGATCTTACTTTAGTTGATTCAGTATCGGGGGATACGAAATATTTTTCAGATCCAGATCATTTATCTAGCGATGGTGTATCTATTGTATTAAAGTCTATGGAGTCTGGTTATGGAAAAGTTACCAGCAGTAAAGATTTATTTTTTTGTAAAAGTTATTATTAGATGCTTTTCAATAGCTACGAGTATATATTTTTATTCTTACCACTAACGTTTTTTGTCTATTTTTATCTAAATAGCAAGAGATTAACTGAAGCGAGTAAAGGTTTCTTAGTACTGTCTTCACTGTTTTTCTATAGTTGGTGGAATGTTGTATATTTGCCAGTTATACTTTCTTCCATGTTAGTGAATTATACTATTGGTAGATCTTTTAGCAAAGATAGAAGTAAAAAAGTTTCGAAAAAAACAATATTGACAATTGGTATTTTGTTCAATCTTTTCTTGCTTGGCTATTTTAAATATATGGATTTTTTCATAGAAAATATAAATTTTGTAACTGATGCAAACTTTTCAACTTTAAACCTAGTCTTGCCATTGGCGATTAGTTTTTTTACATTCCAGCAAATTGCTTACTTAGTAGATAGCTATAGAAATGAAACACATGAGTATGATTTTTTAAATTATTCATTATTTGTTACGTTTTTTCCGCAGTTGATAGCAGGACCAATAGTTCATCATAAAGAGATGATGCCACAATTTGCAAATGTTAAGAATAAAGTAAAAAATTATAGAAATATTTCATTAGGAATATTTGTGTTTTCGATAGGATTATTTAAAAAAGTTGCAATTGCAGATACATTTGCTGTATGGGCTAATAATGGCTTTGATAAAGCAGGGGTATTAACATTTATAGAGGCATGGGCTACAAGCTTAAGTTATACGTTTCAGCTGTACTTTGATTTCTCAGGTTACACTGATATGGCCATAGGTGCTGCTCTTCTTTTTAATATTAGATTGCCAATAAACTTTAATTCCCCATATAAAGCATTAAATATACAAGATTTTTGGAGAAGATGGCACATGACTCTTAGTAGATTTTTAAGAGACTATGTGTATATACCATTGGGAGGGAATAAAGATGGAGAGTATAAAACATATGCTAACTTATTTGCTACATTTTTAGTTGGTGGGATATGGCATGGAGCAGGATGGACATTTATAGTATGGGGAGTACTTCATGGGATTGCTATGATTACTCATAGGATTTATAGTAGGCTAGGCTTTAAAATGAATAAGATTTTGGCTTGGATAATTACATTTAATTTTATCAACATAACTTGGGTGTTTTTTAGGGCAAAAGATTTGGATACAGTTACTAAAGTGCTAAGTGGTCTAGTTGGATTAGATGGTGTATTATTGCATCCTTATTTGGAAGACAGGTTGAATTTTTTAGCTGCATATGGAGTAAAGTTTGGTATGTGGTTGACACTAGATGAACCAAAAAAATTTGTAATGATGGTATTTTTGTCGTTTGCAATAATTATCTTGAAAAATAGTAATGAGTTGCAAAATTATTTTAAACCAAATATTGTTACTTTGTTATCTGTTATAGCATTATTGATATATGGAGTGTTAAATGTTTCAAATTATTCAGATTTTTTATATTTTGACTTTTAAGATTTGGGCTAAGACAGTCGTAATATTATTCTTTGTATTACTTGTTGGCACTAATTTCTTAGTATCAGTAGTTATTGATCCATATGATGACTTAAATCTGTTTAAAGAAGATTTTAATAAAAAAAAATTTAGATTTAGCTACAACACTACACCTTTTAAATTATTTAATAAGCTCAAAAAAAATAGATATGATCTAGTTTTTGGAACATCTAGAACAGGAAGATTTAATTCAAGTATGGTAAGAGGTTATATGTTGAATTTTTCAGCATTATACGCAAATCCCGCAGATGTCTATAATGTTATTGTCCAATTAAGTGAACAACAGAAAAAAAATATAGGGACAATTTATTATTTAGTGGATACGCATGTATTTAAAGATAAAACAAGTCTTTATGAAAAATTAAACCTAAACTCAAAACTTGATTATTATAAGCAAGTATTTTTTGGACTAGATATGAAGAAGATTGAAAGTGCTATTTCATGTGTTAAAAAGAATTTCTCTGGTTCTAATCAATATGTAGATGAATATGGTGCAAGTATTTTTGAAAATGACCCAGTGTTTAATCCAGCAACTGTAATAGAACATTATAGAATTCCATCATTTACGAAAGATTCTATAGATTATTTGAAAAAGATTGATATATTTTGTAAAACAAACAATATTAAAATTAAGTACTTTACTCCTGTGTATAATATTTGGTATTTAAGAATAGCGAATATGGATTTGTACAAGAAGCAATTCAAAGCTTTCTTAAGCGCAATAGACGGTATTTATGATTTTCATTTAGTTGATGATATTTCATATGATTACAAAAATTTTTCTGATTCAGATCATTTCAATACTGATACGAGTAGAAAAGTTATGTTATCATTGCAAAATGAAGAAAATGTTACATTTGTTACTAAGGAAAATATTGATGGTGTGTTTAATCTCATAAATAAGAAAATAGAAAAGGCTAGAAATGCTAACTGAAATAAGAAAAAATGAACTCTTAAGTGTAATACGTTATAACCCGTCAAGTAAGCCTAATCCAATAATGGTAAAAGTACGTTCTAGCTCTTATCTACATAGTATATTAAATAAGTCTAGAATTTGGTACTCAAAAAATATTTTATCTAAATCTTTAAAAGATAAATACAGAGATAATATGCAGCATTTTGAGATGAGTGATGTTGAGGCTAATTGCGTCGATGAATTAAGAGTTAATGGAATAGCTGTTTTAGAGAATTATTTTGATGAAAACTTTATAGATGAAATTCATAAAAAGGTTGATACGCTTTTTATGAATTTGAAAATAGATAAAAATGGTGGATATAATATAGGTCATGGCAGATTAAAGACTTTGGAAGGAATGAGTTATGAAGAGATATCAATTGTAGAAGAATCTGTAAGTATGAAAGATGTACTTTTAAGTGTACCTGATACTGTAGGCATTGCTTTTAATGAGAGCTTCTTAAAAATAGTTACAAATTATTTTGGGTTTGCACCGTTACATCAAGTTGATGTAAGTAGAGCATTTCCCCATATACCTCCAGTTGAATCAAGTTATTTTCATAAAGATAGCGGGAACCACGAAGTTTTGCATATTTTTGTTTATTTGGTAGATGTTGACGAAAATGGTGGTCCATTTTGCTATATTCCTAGGACGCATACAAATGATGCGAAGTCATGTGCGCCAATGACGAATTATGATTTGGGAAAAAATGGAGCATATGGAAGAATATCTGACGAAGAGATTAAAAAATACTATCCCGAAAGCGAATGGATGCCAATAAAGGCGAAAAGAGGAAGTGTTGTTATAGCTCATGTGAACGGGTTACACAAGGGGCCAATGTGGCTAGGAAATGACATAAGTAAGCTGAATCCGAGGGACATTTTCCAAATAAATTTTAGAAGTATAAAAAATAAAAAGAGTATAAAAAAAAGTGGCAAAATTTATAAAAATAGTATAGAGACTTTTACAACCTTACAGCGGTTATTTTTAGACAATTATAAAATATTTGAAAATGATAATCGTATACACTCAGTAAACGAATAAAAAAGTATAATTGCATATTACTATTTAATAAGGAAGTTATAATTGATTCCAAAAAAAATGAAAGCAGCGATTCTTGTTGCACAGAATCAACCATTGATTGTAGACGAAGTAGAACTTCCTGAAAAATTAGAATATGGACAAGTGCTTGTCAAAGTATTTTACACAGGAATATGTGGTTCGCAACTTGGTGAGATCTCAGGTGCAAAAGGAGATGATTCATATCTGCCTCATCTATTAGGTCATGAAGGTTCAGGTGTTGTTGTTTCTGTAGGAGAAGGCGTTAAGCATGTCAAAGAAAATGATTGTATTGTACTTCATTGGAAAAAAGGTGCAGGCATTGAGGCTGTTCCGCCAAAATATAGTTGGAATGGTAAAGTTGTAAATGCTGGTGCCGTAACGACATTCAGTGAATATACAATAGTTTCAGAAAATAGAGTAACTAAAATTAGTTGTGATTTCAATATGCAAATAGCAGCATTATTTGGATGTGCTGTAACAACTGGACTTGGAACTATAAACAATAATGCAAAGTTAAAGTTTGGGGATTCTGTAATTATTTTTGGTTCTGGTGGAATTGGTTTAAATATGATACAGGGTGCGAAAATGGCTTCTGCGTATCCTATTGTAGCAGTAGACTTATTTGATGAGAGATTAGAATTTGGAAAAAAGTTTGGTGCTACACATACAATAAATACTAAAAATCAAGATTTGTATAATGAAATTGAAAAGATAATTGGTAAAAGTAAATTTGATGTGGTAATTGACAATACAGGAAATACAGATGTTATATCTAAAGGATATGACTTGACAAGCGAAAGTGGAAGGTTGGTACTAGTTGGAGTGCCAAGAAAGGGAGATAAAGCTAATTTTTATACGTTACCAATCCATTTTGGTAAGAAAATTGTAGGTTCTCACGGTGGTGATACTAATCCAACTGTAGATATACCTAAATATGTTAAATTATATGAAGAAAACATTTTAGATTTAGATTCTTTGATAACAAATATATATACACTAGGCAACATAAATAGTGCAATTAATGACATGAGAGATGGTAATATCGCTGGTAGATGTATAGTCAAAATGGAAGATATTGAATAATTTTCCACCTAGACTTGCATATCCAAAAAAAGAAGTTATGCCAATTATTGAAGAGGTTTTTGATTTTTATAATAAACAGGGATTAGACCCTGGCTACCAAGGTGAGTTTGAAAAAAGATATACAGATAAATTAGTTGATTTCATGGGCAGTAGTGGATATGCTGATGCAGTTTCAAGTGGTACAGCTGCAGTTTATGTCGCTTTAAAATCTTTAGAATTAACTTCAGATAGCATTGTTCTAGTCTCTCCTGTAACAGATCCTGGAACTATAAATGCTATTATTTTAGCAGGACTAATTCCTAAGTTGGTAGATTCGAAAAAAAATTCATATAATACTTCTTTACAGGAGATAAAACATAGATATGATGATGACTGTAAGGCTCTAGTTGTAGTTCATATTGGTGGTATTATTACTGAGGACATGAATCAAATTAAGAGCTTTTGTGATGCAAATGACTTGTTCTTGGTTGAAGATTGTGCTCAATCCCATGGTGCTATAAATGCGGATGGTTTTAAAGCTGGTAGTTTCGGAGATATATCTGTATTTTCTACAATGTATAGAAAAAATCACAGTACAGGTGGATGTGGTGGAGTTGTTTATACTAAAGACTTTGAAAAGTATAAGCTTATTAGGGCTTATGCGGATAGAGGAAAACCTTTTTTTGACGATAATTTTGATGAAAAAAATCCTAGTAGTTTTATGTTTCCTGCATTGAATTTTAATTTAGATGAAATTTCTTGTGCATTAGGAATTTACTCTTTAAGTAAGTTGGAAGAGATAAATTATAAAAGAAGGGTTTTCATAGAGAAATTATCTGTTAAATTAAATAAAAATAACTACATTTGTAAAATTGTTGATATTAAGAAAGGTGATACTCCTTTCTTTTGGACATTTGAATTTATAGAATCTTTTGACTACTCAATGAGAGATAAATTTTTTAGTTATTTAAGTAAAAATGGGATTCCTATTAATGAAAATTATAGTTATGTCGCTTGTGAATGGGATTATGCTAAAAAGTATTTTTATGATGAATTTCAAACGAATAATGCAATAAAGTACAAAAATTCTACGTTCAATATTTTATTTAATGAAAATTTTGAATATGAAAATATTGATTTTATTTCCAAAATCATTAATAGTTTTGAATAGCTGTAATGATTACTAAAGACGAGTTGGTAAAAGACCTAATAAAATTTGGTATTGAGAATAAGAGAGTTATTGTCCATAGTAGTTTAAGTAGCATTGGTCGCGTTATTGGCGGTTCAACTACTGTGATTGAGGCACTTACTGAAGTGTGTAAAACAGTGATGATGCCTGCATTTTGTTGGGATAGTGTTACTCATCCACCTTTAGGTGATTATCCAAATAATAATGGCTGTAATTATAGTTATTATGATAATTGGGACAGAATGTCTAAACCATTTATAATTGATAAGATGGGTGTAGAAAAAAGCTTGGGTGTGATAGCAAAGGAGTTTGTAAAATTTCCAGGTGTTGACAGAAGTAATCATAGTTGGCATTCTTGGGCTGTATTTGGTGAAGATTCTAGAAATTTAGTAGAAAATCACTCATGGAGTGATACAAATACTCCAATATCAAAATTGTTGAAATTTGAGGATTCGTTTATTTTAATGATAGGAGTAACATTTTCCTCATGTACTGCTATACACGTAGCAGAAGAGATTGTTGGCAGAGAACCGTTTATTAGGTGGGTAATTGATAAAGACGGCAATAATAAAAGAGTTTCAGTGAGTGGATGTGGAAATGGTTTTTGGAAAATAGAGAAGCCTTGCAAGGAAAATATAAAGAAAGAATTGATAGGTAAATCACCATCTATGTTAATCAAGCTAGATAAGTTAATCAGTTGTGCAAAAAATGCTATGTTGGAATATCCGGAGATTACAAAATGCAGTGATGAATGTATAAGGTGTAAGGATACAATAAAAAATTACGAGAGAAAAGGAAAAAATAATGACTGTTAGTGATTACCCTGTAAAAATCAATTTAGGATTACATGATGGTGTATGCAATCTTAGGTGTCCAAAATGTTTTATATTTGGTGATAATAATCAAAACCATAGTGATACAAAGTTTTTGAAAGGTGAAATGTCAAAAGAAAAAATATTGCAAATATTAAATGAGGTAGCGGGTAAAAATGTAAATGTGCAACCAGCTCATTGGGCAGAACCATTAATTGCTAAAACATTTGATTTTTTTATTGTTGAATCTAAAAAAAGGAATATACCTGTCACAATTAATACTAATGGATTACTTATAGATGAGGAAAAAGCAGAATTTTTGGTTAACAATCAGGTTGATTCAATTTTCATTAGTATAGACGCTTTTACAAACGAAACATTTTTGAAAACTAGATCTTCTGATGAATTAGAAAAACTTAAAAAAGGTATATTTTATCTTTTGGAAAAACGTGGAGATAAACAATTACCTAGAATTGGAGTTAGTTTTACAGAAGATGAAATTAATGAATCAGAAACAGAAGATTTTTTAAATTATTGGATTAAGCATGTTGATGCAGTTAGAATAAACGAAACATATACTGATGATAGACACGTTGCTAAAGACAATGTTATCGACATTGAAAGAAAACCATGTAAATTTTTATTTGATTCAATGGTAATAAATTATAATGGAGATGTCCCTGTGTGTTGTCTTGATACGTTTAATCAAACTAATATGGGTAATACGTTCAATGAAGGTGTAAAAAATGTTTGGAAAGGGAAAGATTTTGAGTTTGTTCGAAAGGCACAAATAGATGGTGATTATGATAAAATACCGTTTTGTAAACATTGTGACATATGGGCTAGTGATCACTATACTGAAACAATTAAAGATAATCTTCTTATTCGTAAATCGGCTTATATGACCTATTATAATAGAATTGATAGATTGGATAGTTGGAAAAATGTCAAAAGGTAATAAATGAGGACTTTATCATGAATATAACTGATGAATATAAAATTAGTAGTAGTCATAAATTTATAGAAAAACAACTTGAGGATACTATTGAAGATTTGGAGAAGTTTCCAAAGTTCATAAATATTGAGACAGTCAACACTTGTAACGCTCGATGTATAATGTGTGGAATTGATTTTGATAAAAGAAAGAATATGAAAATGAGTGATGAATTATTTGAAAAAATAATTAATGAAATAAATTTATATTCTGAACATATTAGAAGAGTAAACCTGTTTTTTGATAATGAACCATTGATGGATAGAAATTTACCAGAGAAAATAAAAAGATTGAAAGAATCTGGTATTAAAAATGTAATGATTGCTAGCAATGGAAGCATTATAAACGAAATGGCAGCTGAGAAACTTGTTGAATCAGGTTTAGATGAGATATATTTATCTATAGATTCTTTAATACCAGAAATATATGAAAAAATTAGAGTTGGGCTCTCGTTTGAAAAAGTATATAAAAATATAGTTAATCTTATAGATATTAGAAATAAGCATAACAGTAATCTTAGAATAAGACTTCAGATGGTTTTACAAAAAGAGAATAGCAGTGAAGCAAAAGAATTTGTTAAGCATTGGAAGCAATATTTAAAGAAAAACGATATTGTAGTTGTTTTCAGGGCACATAATTGGGGTGGCGTTATTGATGTAGATGGATTTTCAGGAGATGAGAATTTAAATAGAATACCTTGTACAATGTTATGGTCTAATTTCATGATTCATTCTGATGGTAGTGTGGCCTTGTGCTCTGTTGATACTGAGCAAGATAGTGAATATGCATTAGGCAATGTAAATGAAACATCAATTCATAATGTATGGCATGGTGACGTGTTGAAAGAATATAGACAAAATCATCTTACTTGGAAGAAAGATAAATATGAGTTGTGCAATGGGTGTACAACATGGAGAGAAGAACCAAAAGAAGAATATTTAAAATTGTAAAGGGAATTAAGTAGATTATGAAATTAGATGATATTATAGAAGTTAATAAGTGTGCATGTGGGAATAATGAATTTTCACCTTTGTACTCTTTACCAAATATGCCACTTTGTGATGCATATACGTCAAAGTATGAGGAGTCCAAGGGTATAAAGAATTATCCAATAGATTTGTTTATCTGTAGTAATTGCGAACTGATTCAAATAAGACCTGTTGTTAAACCAGAAGTTTTATATGAAAATTATATTTATACATCGTCTAGTTCTTTTGGATTACCAGAGCATTTTAAAATTTTATCACAATACATAGTTAAGAGATTTGAACTATCCTCAGATGATTTATTGATTGATTTAGGCTGTAATGATGGGACATTTTTAAAAGCATTTGATAGTAAAAATCTTAATGTGGCTGGTGTTGAACCTTCTCCTGCATGTAGCAATATAAAAGATATACAAATATATAATGATTATTTTTCTAAAAATTTGTCAAGTACTATACAAGCAGAATTAGGAAAAGCTACAATAGTTACAGCTTTTAATATGATGGCAAATATTTTAGATTTATCTGCTTTTATTGATGGTGTATATAATCTTTTATCAGATGAAGGTGTATTTATATTTGAGACGGGCTATATAGTTGAACAAGTCAATAGTATGACAATTGAAATGATTAATCATGAGCATTATTATTACTTCACTGTTATATCTTTGGAAAAGATATTAGATAAACATGATATGGAGTTAATGGAAGTAGAGAGTATTGACAATAAAGGTGGTTCGATTAGATGTTTTGCCACAAAAAAAGGAAGTAATAAATTTAAGTTCAATAAAGATGGATTGGGAGACTTTAGAAATAAAGAATTACAGCTTGACTTTAATGTATTTGATCAAAAATTGCAAAAAAGAAAAAGTGAGATAAAAAACTTTATATTAAAAGCAAGAAAAGATGGTGAAAAGGTTTATGGTTTTGGTGCATCTGCTGGCACAACAATACTGCTTTACTCATTAGATATAGTAGATGAAATAGATTTTTTAGTTGATGACAATCAAGTTAGACATGGTATGTTTGCACCTGGAAGTGCAATAAATATATTATCTTCTGATGAATATTATAAAAAAGATCCTAAATATACTATTATATTTGCATGGAGATTTACAGAAATTATAATGAAAAAGCATAAAAATAATTTGTCAGACAAGCATGAGCTCTTCCCATGTTTTGATTTGATTTAATTTTGTCTAGTTATTATATTATTATCGGTGGAAGCAAAGGAACAGGGAAAGAACTTCTTAAGAGACTTATTTCTAAAAATAAAAAAGTAATAGTCATAGGTAGAAGTAAACCAGATAGTAAGTTTTATTTAGCTAAAAATGTTATTTTTCTAAAAACAGATTTAAATAATAGTAAAGAACTGTCATCATTAATTAGTACTATTAATAATATGAAAATAACTATTTCGCATATTGTTTTTTTTCAAAGATATAGAGGTGAAAATAAAAATTTTATTGGTGAATATAATGTTTCTCAGAAAGCTACAAACAAAATAATTAAGGGTTTGCGAAATAAGTTCAAAAAAAATAGTACAAATAAGTCTATAGTAATGGTTGGCTCAATAGCTAGTGAATTTATTGCAACAGAGCAATCAGTTAGTTATCATATTGGAAAATCATCTTTTAGACAAATTGCTAGATATTATGCAGTGCTTTTAGGTGTAGAAAATATAAGAGTGAATTATCTAAGACCAGCGACTATAATAAAAGATGAAAATAAGGAGTTTTATGCAAAAGATAATTACATTACGAAACTATATTCAAATATTACACCACTTGGAAGGATGGGGACAGCAGAAGACATTGTAGATGCTGTGGAATTCCTTTGTAGTAAAAAATCTTCATTTATTACTGGTATAGATTTGCCAATTGATGGTGGAGTATCACTTGAGTCGCCGTTGTCAATGAGTAGAAAAATACTAGATTCTAAATAATAAGGAAGGGCTTTTAGTTATGTTCGATTTTGATAAATATTTTATAAAAGTTTTTATATTAGAACAAATTCAATTAATAGTTGATGGTAAATTTAATATTTACAGAAAGGGAAAAATGTTCTTTTTTTCGATTCTAGCTTTGCCTGTAGTGATATTATCAAGGATTATTTATCCAATTTTAAAAATAAGATTTGCTAATCTTCATACTAGAAACATAGGACACTTGACTAGAGAAGCTGATTTGTATTATTATGAAAAACAAGCTGGTTTTGAACCTAATGCAATAGACATTTGGGGATATGATAATATAGTGAGTAATGAATATTTTTTATCTAAGCTAAAGAATTTAAAGTTATTTTTGATTTTTAAAGATTTTGGTTTTGCATGCTTTTTGGTAAATAAGTTAATTCCAGGCGGCAACAAAAATGAGTTTGCAGGGCATGGGCATGATTGGAGAGGACTTGCAGTAACTTCTGCACCACTTTTTGTATTGTCTACAGCAGAGGAAGAAATGGCCTCCAATGAGCTTGTGAGCATAGGTCTCAAGCCAGATATAGAGTTTGTTTGTTTTTATGGGAGGGATTTTGCCTATGATATAATAGCTAGAGGGCAGGAAGAAAGAACTAAGATGCCACTTGCAGATAATAGAAATGCTGATGTTACAACTTATATCGGTGGCATGAAAAAAATTATGGATAAAGGTTATGCTGCAGTTAGGGTTGGTAGTCACTCTTATACTAAAATAGATGATAGTGTAGGTGCTATCGACTATACAAGCAGTGGTATTCGAAGTGAGTTCTTGGACATATACCTACTTTCTAAATGCAAATTATTTGTTGGTTGTGATTCTGGCTTAAGTTCAGTTCCAATTTTTTTCAGGAGGCCATTATTTATTGCAAATGCTCTATCAGTGATAGAATTTTATGTATTTATGCCACCTGAAAGTATGTGCATTCCTAAAAAGCTGTATTCGTATGAATTAAATAGATATCTTTTTTTTAGTGAAATGTTTGAACTTTTAATTAACGGTCGTGTGAATATGAGAAATAAAATGAAGACTGGTGTATTGAAATATATTGACAATAGTGAAGAAGAAATTACAAATTCTACATATGAAATGATTGAAAAGATAGATAAAACTTGGAAAATAAGAGATGATGAAAAAGAGCTAGAAGAAAGGTATTGGAGAATAGTTAAGAAAACAGGAATTGATTTTAACTATATAGGAAGAGAAACTAGAAATAAAAGAACATTGAAATCTATTCCGGATGTTGATTTTGTAAAGTTTGTTAGAGAGACAATGAAAGTTAGGCTCTCTTACTCATTTTTAAAAAGTAATATTGATTTGCTTAAATAGATAAATTACAAGAGGTTATATAATTGAATGAGTTAATTGATATTAAAAATAAAATTATAGGTAAAAAATCAGCATTTATTAGTGGAAATTTTAATATTTTGCATCCTGGGCATCTAAGACAAATGAAATTTGCAAAGGATAATGCAGAAGTTTTAGTTATAGGGATTAACGGTAATCATGTTGATGGAGTTTTATTGGATACTAGTCACAGGCTAGAGGCTGTTTTGTCGACAGTGTATGTGGATTATGCATTTATAATCAATGATAAAATTGAAAAAACTTTAATGAGTCTGAGGCCAGCTATTGTTGTGAAAGGAAGAGAATTTGAGGGCAAGCATAATATTGAGCAAAATATTGTCAATAATTATGGTGGAAAATTATTGTTTTCATCTGGTGAAGCAAGATTTTCTTCATTGGACTTATTAAGACATGAAAATGATGATTTAGTGTCTAATACAATTTCTCATGATTATGATTATATTTCTAGAAATAAATTATATAAATATGACCTTATTGAAACTGTAAAAAATATAAATAATTTGAAAGTAGCAGTTATAGGTGATATAATTGTGGACGAATACATAACATGTGAAGCTATAGGAATGAGTAGAGAAGACCCTACTTTAGTAGTGTCTCCATTAGAGGAAAGATTGTATATTGGTGGAGCAGGAATAGTCGCTGCTCATGCCAGTGGATTAGGGGCAGATGTTTCATTTTTTTCAGTTTTAGGTAATAGCGAAGTCAATGATTTTATTAATGAAAAAATGAACCTTTATAATGTAAGTACATTTTTCTTAACTGATGATAGAAGACCTACAACGTTAAAGCAGAGATATCGAAGTAGTAATAAAACCTTACTCAGGGTAAATCACTTTAAAGAAAATAGTATTGATAATGATTTGGAAAAAAAATTAATAAAATCTATTTTGGAAAAAATTGATGAAGGAATTGATTTGTTAATTTTTTCTGACTTTAATTATGGGGTTTTGACTGAAAGCGTTGTCAATACTGTAAGTAAGTATGCTAAAAAGAAAGATGTAATGGTCGTTGCAGATAGTCAAACATCATCTCAGTTGGGCGATATTTCAAGATTTACAAATTTTGATTTAATAACTCCAACTGAACATGAGGCTAGAGTCGCTTTGGGTGATAAAGATTCTGGCTTAATAGTTTTAGTGGAAAAGCTACATAAAAAGACAAATAATAAAAATATATTTATTACTATGGCTGAAGAAGGATTATTAATTCATTCTAAAGAGAAAGATTCTAATAACTATAGAACAGAAAAATTAAAAGCTTTAAATGAATTGCCAAAGGATGTAGCTGGGGCTGGAGATTCAATGCTTGTAGCTTCTAGTTTATCATTGGTTTTTAGCAATGATATATTTATTTCTGGATATATTGGTGCGATTGCAGCAGCTTGCCAGGTTGGAAAAGTTGGAAATATACCGTTGCATTCATCAGAATTAATTGAGCATATTGAAAGAATATTATGAATGTTATTTTATTAGCAGCGGGGTTTGGAACAAGACTATTGCCTTTAACTGAGTTTTTGCCAAAATGTATGATGCCGATTCATGATAAGCCACTTCTTTTGTATTGGTTGAAGATTTTTGATGATAAAAATATTGATAAAATCGTAATTAATACGCACTATTTAAGTGAAATGGTTGTAAAGTTTTTGAGTAGCGGAGGCTTTATTGAAAGGTATCAAATAACAGTAGATTACGAAGAAACGTTACTTCTGACTGGTGGAACTATACTAAAAAACAAAAGCATATGTAGTGATGATGGTACAATTGTGGCACATGCTGATAATTTAACAAGTTTTAATCTTAATGATTTTATGCAAGCACATGCTAATAAGCCATCGAACTGCGTGATTACTATGATGACATTTATTACAGATGAACCAAAAAATTGTGGTGTCGTTGAACTGAATTCTAAAGGTATAGTAACTTCATTTCATGAAAAAGTTTCTAACCCACCAACAAATTTGGCAAATGGGGCAGTTTATATAATAGATTCTGAAGTGCTTGATTTTATGGAGTCTTTAAATAAAGATGTTATTGATTTTAGTAATGAAGTCTTGCCCAATTTTATTAATAGAATTTTTACATACGAAAATAAAGATATACATATAGATATAGGGACATGTAATAGGTACAGGAGCGCAATAAAGAGTTATGTGTACAATAGCCCTAAAGATAATGTAGATTGGGATTATATTGCTGGAGAAGATGACTTCTTAAGAAATTTTCAGAAGAAGATTAATTTGTGTTAAGGATTAGAGAATGACTATTAATTTAAAAGAAAAATTGAAAAATAATGAATTAACAATAGGTTCATGGATTACTATTTCTCATTTGTCAGTTATTGAAATAATGGCAACAGCTGGATTTGATTGGCTTTGTGTTGACATGGAGCATACTAGTATTGACCTTTATACTGCTCAAATTTTAATTACTACAATTCAGTCAAAGAACATAAAAGCATTAGTTAGAGTTTCAAAGAATGAAGAGGTAATAATAAAAAAAGTTCTTGATATGGGAGCAGACGGCATTATAGTTCCTATGATTAAGACAAGAGAAGAGGCAATAATGGCAGTTGAGTTTGCTAAATATCCTCCTGTTGGCAGAAGGGGTGTTGGACTTTATCGTGCTCAAGGGTACGGAACAGGTTTTGAGAAATATAAAAAATGGGTTAATGAAGAAATAGTGATAATAGCGCAAATAGAACATATTGAAGCTTCTAAAAATATAGATAATATTTTAAGTGTTGATGGAATTGATGGAACAATAATAGGGCCTTATGATTTGTCTGGTTCAATGGGATACCCAGGAGAGTTTGATAGGGAGGATGTTAAATTGGCTATAGAAAATGTAAAATTATCTTGTGTCAAAAATAATAAACCATATGGTTATCATGTTATAGAATCAGATCCTCAAAAGATAAAAGATAAAATAGAAGAAGGGTGTACATTTTTGGCATATAGTTTGGACTTTTTCTTTTTGGGAGATATGGTAAGAAGTGGTATGCAAATGATTAGGAGAGGCTTAATATGAATATAATATCAATTATACCAGCAAGAATGGGTTCTAGTAGATTTCCTGGAAAGCCTATGGCAGATATTTTAGGTACGCCAATGATTGGACATGTGTACAGACGTGTAAAAATGTCCAAAGTTCTTAATGATGTGTATGTAGCAACTTGTGATGATGAAATTTTTAAGTATATTGAATCCATAGGTGGAAAAGCAGTGATGACTGATACTTGTCATGAGCGTTGTAGTGATAGATGTGCTGAGGCAATGTTGAAAATTGAAAATAATACAGGAGAAAAAGTTGATATTATGGTGATGGTGCAAGGTGATGAACCTTTAACATTTCCAGAAATGATTGAAGAATCTTTATCAGTAATGTTAGATGATTCTAAAACTATGATTACAAATTTAGTTGCAGATATTGAGACTATAAAAGAATTTGAAGATCCAAATGAGGTAAAGGTTGTTCTTGATAAAAATTCAAATGCATTATATTTTTCAAGAGAGCCAATTCCATCAAGAAAAAAAGGTATTTTGTCTGTACCTATGAAGAAGCAAGTTTGTGTTATTCCATTTAGACGAGATTTTTTGATTGAGTATAATAAAATGGAGCCTACGGAATTGGAAGTGATTGAATCTGTGGATATGATGAGAATATTAGAGAATGGCGGAGAGGTTAAAATGATACCAACAAATTTCCAAACAAAATCTGTTGATACAAAAGAAGATTTAGATGAAGTGATAAAAATTATGAGTAATGATAAAATTTTTATGAAGCAGTTATAGATGAAAGTATTACTTTTTTATCCAAATTTATATGGAATGAATATGCTTCCACCAGCTATTGGTTATTTTACAACACTTTTGAAAAGAGATGGTCATACTGTAAAGTTATTTGATACAACAATCTACGAAGCACTTGATGGTTCTATAGATTCTGATAAACAAAAATCAGATAATCTTAATGCAAGAGCTTATGATGATTCAATTTTAAAAGAATATGCAAAAAATAGCAATAATGCTTCAAAGGACTTTAACGATTTAGTTAATTCATTTAATCCTGATTTGATTGCGATGTCCTGTACTGAGGACATGTTTCCTCTTGGAGTAAATCTTTTGAATGAATTGGAAAATAGGCCTAAGGTTGTAGCTGGAGGTGTATTTCCAACATTTGCACCAGAATTAGCATTGAAGTTTTCTAAAGGAATGATTGATTATATTTTAAAGGGTGAAGGTGACCGTACTTTACCGGAGATATGTAAAAGAGTAGAAAAAAATATTGACTTAACTGATTTAGATGGACTTGTTATGCATGGTGCACATGGCCTTGTTAATAATCCTTTACCTGCTTTAATATCGATGGAAGAGCATGTTCTGCCTGATTATTCTTTATTTGAAGAGAGTAGATTTTACAGGCCAATGCAAGGTAAAATGAGAAGGATGCTTCCAGTTACAACTATACGAGGATGTCCTTATACTTGTGCATATTGTAATTCACCATCGCAAATAGTAATATATAAAAATGAAAATAAAAAATTTCTAACTAATGCAAAAATCAAGAAAGTATACGATGAAATTAAACATTTAATTGAATATTATAAACCGGATTCTTTTTATTTTTGGGCGGATACTTTTTTAGCTTGGAGTAATGAAGAATTTGATGAATTCTGTGATATGTATTCAGAATTTAAGCTACCTTTTTGGATACAAACTAGGCCAGAAACTGTTACTGAATACAAGTTTAAGCGTCTTAAAGAAGTAGGGTTATTAAGAGTAGCTTTTGGTTTGGAACATGGAAGTGAAGAATTTAGAGAAAAGATATTAGATAGGAAGATTTCTAATGAAAAAATTTTAAGAAAACTTAAAATTGTAACAGATATGGGAATACCAATTAGTGTTAATAATATTATTGGGTTTCCAACTGAAACTAGAGAACTTGTTTTTGACACTATTGAGTTAAATAGGCATATCGATTCTGATGGGATTAATGCGTATAGTTTTACCCCATTTCATGGGACACCATTGCGTGAAATGGCAGAAAAATTAGGATACTTTGAAAAAGAAAAACTAGTAAGATGTATTGTAAATCCAACTATGTTGAATATGCCTGAATTTCCGAAAAATGAAATTGAAGGTATCAGGAGATGTTTTGTTCTTTATGTAAAAATGCCAAAAGATAGATGGCCAGAAATTAAATTAGCAGAGAGTCTTACTCCTGAGGGTGACGAACAATATGATTTTTTGAAAAAAGAGTGTTTAGTGAAATATATGAATTATGGTGATTATGATAGCAATGATGATATTGGCAAAGTTGATTATGAAAAAGGTAAATAGTTAATATGTTTTTTGAAACTAGATTAAATCAAAATGTATATCATGAAAGATTAGAAAAAAATGATGATCTTATTGACGTGATTACTCAATTATTAAAAGAAAAGAAAATATATTCTGGTTCATTTAGTGAAATAGGAGCTTTATCTAAGGCAAACTTGACATATTACAATCAAAAAAAGCAAAAATATTTTTTAAATGAATTTATTGGTGAATTTTAAATAGTGAGTTTAATTGGCAATATTTCATCTTTGGACGATGTTCTATTTATCCATGCGCGTATTTCTTTGGTAAGAGATAATTTTTCATTAATTGGAGGGTATGTTATGTCTGGTAATATGGTGTTTGCTTTGAATTTGAAATAGTTGATTTTAGATCGGATAATGTTCTATATAGAAAATATGATGAGATAACAGGATTTAATTTATGAAAAAAACGAGTTTAAAATGAATAACAGATTTATAGACCCAAGCACAAAAAGGAAAAACAATATAATAAATAGTTCAATGGATATGATTAACGATGTTCCTGTATTTTCTATTATAGAATTCAATATATATGGAACTTGCAATAGAAGTTGTAATTTTTGTCCTGTTTCCAATCCTGATGTATATAATAGTGAGCATGATGGGATTTCTGTTGAGCTTTTTAACAAAATATTGGATGATTTAGTTAAAATAAACTATTGTGGCAAAATTCTTTTTTCAGCTTTTTCTGAACCGCTATTGCATAAGGAATTAGAAATATTGATTGCAGATACAAAACAAAAGCTTCCTGATTCTAGAGTTGAGATAGTATCAAACGGTGATTTATTGACTTTGAAAAAGATGAAGTTAATTTTTGATGCAGGATTAGATACAATCAGTATTAGTATGTATGATGGCGAACATCAAGTTGAGCATTTTAATAGCATGGCACATCAATGTGATTTAGATGATAGTAAAGTTGTTTTAAGGCGAAGATATTATCAAGATGGAAATTATGGAATTACTATCTCAAATAGAAGTGGTTTAGTTAAATCAAATGATTTTAGAGACGTTAATGAGACAGGCATTAATTCATTACCTTTGTTGAATAAGTGCTATTATCCATTTTATATGATTTTGATTGATTACAATGGTGATGTATTGTTGTGTCCTCATGATTGGAGTAAGAAATTAAAGTTTGGTAATTTAAATAAAGAAGATATCTGGACAATTTGGAAAAGTAAAGTTTTAAATAATATAAGAAACAAACTCTCAGATGCTAATAGAAATTTTTCACCATGTAAAAAATGTGATGTTTTAGGTACTGTGATGGGGAAAGAAAATTTTGATGCTTGGCTGTCTTCAGGGCTTATAGAAAAGTGAAAACAGCATTAATAACAGGTGCTAATGGTGGAATAGGAATAGCTATGGTTAAACTATTTTTAGAAAGTGGATATAAAGTTTTTGCGCACTATTACCGTAATAAGAGGCATCTTGATGAAATAACAAATAAAAATTTATTTGTTATACAGGCAAACTTGAGTGTTTCTATTGAAGCAGATAAATTATTTGATATAGTTTTGTCGAAGACTAAATTAGTAAATATACTTATTAATAATGCAGGTATTTATAATCCAGTTGACAACTTTATAAATTTAAATTTAAATTTGTTAGATGAAGCATTAAACATAAATTTAAAGACACCTTTTTTGTTGTCAAAAAGATTTATAGACACAATGAAAGAGTTTAAAGAAGGACGTATTGTCAATATATCAAGTATTGGAGTTAAGTATGGCGGGTCTCCAACTTCTATGCCATACACTATATCTAAGGCTGCTTTAGAATCAATGACTTTATCATTTGCAAAAGAAGGTGCAAAGTATAATATATTAGTTAATGCATTAAGACTTGGTGTTGTAGATACAGATATTCATGATGTTGGTGTACTTAAAGATATGAATAAACGTATAGATATGATACCTTTAAAAAGAATGGCTAAGCCAGAAGAAATTGCAGAATATGTATTGTTTTTAGCTTCAGAAAAGAGTAAGTTTACTACTGGAAGTATTATGACAATCGCAGGCGGTGAATAGTGAATATTGTAGTAACATCCCCATCATTTTCTAAGAATAAGGTATTACGAGAAGAAATATACAAGTATTTCCCTAATGCTAAGTTAAATGATGATGGCAAAAGGTTTAGTAAAAAAGAATTACTTGAGCATATAAAATATGCAGATGGAATTGTAGTTGGATTAGAAGAAATTGATGAAGAAGTATTGAATAGTTGTCCTAATTTAAAGATTGTTTCAAAGTATGGAGTTGGACTCAATAATATAGATTTGGATAAATGTAAAAGTAGAGGTATTTCGATTGGCTGGACTGGTGGCGTAAATAGGTTGTCTGTTGCTGAAATGACTTTAGGCTATATGTTAATGTTGAGTAGAAATTTGTTTGTCACCTCAAATCAATTAAAGAATGGAATATGGAATAAGTCAGGTGGTTTTCAACTTAGTGGTAAAATTATTGGAATTATTGGTGTTGGTTATATTGGTAAAGAACTCATAAGATTGCTGAAACCATTTAATTGCAAGATATTAGTAAATGATATAATAAATCAAGATGAATATTATGCTCAAAACAACCTAATTGAGAGTTCTAAAGAATTTATTTTTAAGAATGCTGATATTGTGACAATTCACACTCCATACGATGATAGTACAAGTGGCATGGTGAATAAGATAGTTTTTAGTAATATGAAGAGTGATGCGTTTCTTATAAATAGCGCTAGAGGCGGATTAGTAAATGAAGATGATTTAAAAATTGCATTACAAGAAAGAATAATAGCAGGAGCTGCAATTGATGCTTATATGAGTGAGCCACCAAAAGATAAAGAGCTGTTGTTATTAGATAATTTGATATGTACGCCACATATTGGTGGGAATTCTAAAGAAGCTGTTGAGGCTATGGGTCTAAGTGCAATTGAACATTTAAAAAGGTTTTATAATAAATGAAAAAAGTTGTTGTATTTGGTGGAAGTGGTTTTTTAGGAAGTTATGTAGTTGATGAACTAATTGATAGAGGGTACAATGTTCTCGTTGCAGATATTATAGAACCTACAAATTTGAATCCAAATAGAGAATTTTTGCAATGTGATATTATGGATATTAATTCTTTTTTGGACGCACTTGATGATATAGACATTGTTTATAATTTTGCTGCATTTGCAGAAATAGATAAGGCAAGTATGAATCCATATAAAACTATAAGTTTGAATGTTTTAGGTAATTTAAATGTTTTAGAAGCGTGTAAGTTGAAAAATATAAAACGTTTTGTTTATGCAAGTAGCACTTATGCTTTAAGTAATAGAGGATCTTTTTATGGTATAAGCAAATATACTTCAGAAAAATTAACAGAAGAGTATCAAAATGCATATGGACTTGACTATACCGTGGTAAGGTATGGTTCGCTCTATGGTGAACGTGCAGGCAAAGATAATTTTATTTATAGATTACTGTACAATGCAATAAAAAATAAAAACATTAAAGTAAATGGAAGTGGTGATGAGCTCAGAGAATATATTCATGCAGAAGACGCCGCAAAACTTTCTGTTGATGTACTAGAAGACAAACGGTATATCAATGAACATATTATTCTTACAGGTACAGAGCAATTAACAAGATTAGAGTTACTGACTATGATAAATGAAATTTTAAATGAAGATATAACTATAGAGATGAAAGATACTACAAATATGGGACATTATAATATAACACCTTATGTGTATCATCCCAGTAGAGCAAAAAAACTTGTTGCTAATCCTTTTATAGATTTGGGACAAGGTTTAGTTGAATGTATAAAAAAAATCCATAATGATATTGAGAATAAAATTTGAAAATTATTTCATTATCATATTTTTTAGATGAAAACACACCTCTTTATGGAAATAATGGTGTTGTCGACATAAAACAAATTTCAAAAATAGCTTTAGGCAAAACTTCAAATAATAGTCAAATAAGCACATTATTACATGCTGGGACACATATTGATTTTCCTTATCATTTTTATGATGATGGTCAAACATTAAAAGACTTTAGCCCTGATTTTTGGTTTTTTACAAATCCTTATTTTCTAGAAATTAAACCTAAATCGTTTATTATAAAGGATGAAGTTATAGAAAAATTGTTAAATACAGATAGGAAAAATTGTGATGCGTTGATAATAAAAACAGGAAGTGGTGACTTCAGAGATTCTGATAAATACATATATGAAAATTATGGTCTTGACCCAAGTATAGCAGATATAATAAGAGACAAACTACCAAATGTAAGAGTTATTGTTCTTGATACAATTTCAATATCAAGTTATACTAATAGGCAAATTGGTAGAGAAGCACATAGAAAGTTTTTAAATCCCAAGAAACCTATATTGATTATTGAGGATGCCAATTTAAGTGAACTAAATACGCAAAATATCAATAAACTTATTGTTGCTCCATTAAATATTGCAAATACTGATGGCGCACCATGTTCTATTTATGCGGAACTAGAATGAATTATTTACACATTAGCAAGTTGACAAAACAACAATCAGAAAGTGATTATTATCTTGGGCCATGGTGTATTGAGATGAATAATATTGATGACATTGATAAGACTATAGTTGATGGAAATATGACAGCAGAAGAACAAAGAGAAATAGCGGATTATACTTATAGTATTTCTAAAAAAATTATTCCAATTCTTGCTAGAACTCTTAATGATTATCATAATAAAAATTTTAGTGATGAGTTTTGGGAAATAATACTAATTACATGGGTAAATAGTCTATCTGATTATATATATTTTTATTATGTTTCATTGAAAAGAACAGATATACTAAATATTAAAATGGTTGTAGATACGGATGAAGGAGTGGCGTATAGTAGCATGGAAGAGTTACGTATGAATTATCATAATCAAGACTTTATTCATTCAACTATCTCTTTTTTGATAAATAATATGGATGTTAAAAATATTTTTTCTAAAAAATCTTTGCTAATTAATACGAATTTGCCTTTGATAAAAAAGAGCTTTATGAAAGAATTAGGAAAAAAAATAATATATAAATTTTTAAATAATAAAAAAAGTAGAATTTTACTTTATTATGGAAATCCTGTATTTAATACACTTATTGAAATGATTAAAATACGTATGTTTAATAAAAACATATCTTTTTCATATAAGAGTACATACATTACTTCAAATAATGATATTCCAAGTTTAAAAATAAAGTATGTTTGCAAAAATGAGTTTGAGAATTTGGTGATACGTTATATTGAAAAATATATGCCTAAGAGTTTATTACAAGATTTTTCATTTCATCTTGAAAATAGTTTAGATTATATAAATAAGAATATAATTATTCCTTCTCCTGGATTTTATCAAGATTTACAACTAATAGAAATTGGACTTGCTAAAGAGTATAATGATGCAAGTATAGTTTTTCTTCAGGATGGAGCTTATGAAATTTATAGTGTTATTCCAGAGGCTAGATTATATTATAAAGTATGTGATAATTTTTTGACATGGGGATATGAAAGTCATTATGGAGAGAATAATTTATTTATTAAAACTTGTGATTATGTATGGCAAGGTGAGCTAAACTCTCATAAAAGTGAATTTGATGTTATTTTATACCAAACAAGGTATACGTATTTTTATGGAGCACCATTATTTATGCAAACTCCTAGAAATTTCAAAGATTATATAATTAGAAGAGTTGAGTTTATAAAATCAATTAATAAAACTAAATATAAAAATAATTTAATATTGAAATTTAGAAAAAGTAAAGATGTGAATTATGATGAAAAAAAATTGATGGATAGTTTTAGAATTGATTATAATTTATATAATGATTATAATTTAAAAATAAAAAATTGCAAATTGCTTTATGTTGACTATCCCAGCTCTGCAATGTATATTGCAATTGTGTACAATACACCTTTTATTTTTAGTTTTGATTGGAGAATGGCAAAATTAGAACCTAATATGGATAAACATATGCAAAAACTTGAAAAACTTGGATTGTTGTTTAGCAATCCTGTGGATGCAGCTAATAAAATTGCTCATATTATGAATGATTTAGATTTTTTTTGGAAAAATAAAAATATTCAAGATATGAGAGAAGCCTTCATGAAAGAATTTTTGATACAAGATAATAATTGTGGTAAAAAAGTCATAGAAGCTTTAAATAATTTAAATATGTTAAAATTACAAAATTAATTACTGGAGTTATTAGAATGAGAGAGTTACTGTTAAAATATTTAAGTAGTAGACAAATTGGTATGATTTATAGATTGAAAAAATCGTTGTTTTTAATTGTATCGATTTCTCTTGCTAAAGTGATAAAGTTTTTATTTAATTACAGAATAGTTATTTATCTGCAGAATAATTTACAAGTGATAAAAAAGCTTAAATATAAAAAAAAAGATATATATATTAATCTTAATTCAGAATATGAGTATGGAATGAGATTGCATTCAGATAGCAGAGAACCAGATACGGTAAAATGGATAGAAGAAAATATAAAGAATGATGATATACTTTATGATATTGGTGCGAATGTTGGTACGTATTCTCTAATTGCAGCACTTAGTAATGATAAAAATATTAAAGTTTATTCTTTTGAACCTAGTTTTACAAATTTTTACCAATTGGTAAGAAACGTATCTGTAAATAATTGTGAAGAATGCATGTTTCCATTTAACATTGCAATATCTGATTGCTCTACCGTGGACTATTTTAATTACTCCTCTTTAGAAACAGGAACTGCGGTACATGCATTTGGTGAACCACTTGATCCTTCTGGGAAAAAGTTCACACCAGTTATGAGGCAATTGCTACTGTCATTTTCACTTGATGAACTTGTTTATAAATATAATTTACCTGCGCCAAATCATCTTAAAATTGATGTTGATGGTATTGAAGAAAAAATTCTTTTGGGGGCTAGTAGGGTTTTGTCAAGTGAGCATCTCAAGACACTTCTTGTCGAAATTAATGAAGTTGATAATGAAGAATTAATAAAAGACATAGTTGAGAGTAAAGGTCTGAAGTTTGTTTCAAGGCAGTCAGTTAACGGAAGCCATGCTGGTAATTATATTTTTACTAGAAATTGAAATATTTAGTAATTGTATATATAGATATTCGCAAGTATAAATAAAATAATGAAAATAAAATTCTTTCAATTTCATCCACATACCCTTTTTTCAAATGGTGGAGGTGAAGCTATTTTTAAAAATGTTATTTCTGAATTGAAGCATATAGGTGTTGATGTATCTATATATGATATACAAAGCCGAAATAGTAGTGGATTTGAAATTTTTCATTTGTTCGGCTCAAATAATTCAGTTTCTGAAATTTATCAACCAATTGTCCTTGCAGGCAAGAAATTAGTAGTTTCTGCTATTGATTATAGTGATATGAATTTTTTTAAATTAAAGTTATATAAATTTTTTCAAAAGTATTATATATTCCCAAATGTTTACAAATATCGCCAAAAATTATTTAGCGCATCTTCTATTATAATAGCAAACTCTAAACCTGAGAAGACTTTTCTATTAGATTATTTTGATATCGATAAAAACAAAATAGTTGTTATTCCAGTTGGTGTTTCTTCTAAATTTTATAATAATAAAACAAAGTCTTTTGTAGAAAAATATAATTTGAAAAAATATATTTTATGTGTTGGCAGAATCAATAGCAGAAAAGGTCAAATAAAAGTAATTAATTCACTTCGTTCGCTAAGTATTAATATTGTTTTTATCGGGGAATCAGATCCAAGTGAACCTGTATATTTTAAAAAATTTGAAGAACTTGTTAAGACAACAGAAGGTATTTATTGGGTTGGCCAACTGAAACATGATTCAGATTTACTTATTTCCGCATATTCTAATGCCTTACTTCATGTTTTACCATCAAATCCACCTGAATTTCCAGGAATTTCATCTATGGAAGCTGGTTTGGCTGGAACAAAAGTTGTAACTACTTACACGGACGCATTGGGCGATACTTTTAAAGATTATGCATATTATTGTAAATCAACAGAAGAATCTATTCTTCATACAGTCAACGATGCCTTAAAAGCTGAAGATAACAAAATTCTTTCCAATCATTTATATAATAATTTTGTTTGGGAAAAGTTAATTGAAAAATATGTATTAGAATATAAGAAGCTAGTAAAATGAATTTCATATTTGATAATATAATTTTTGATTTTGATGGAGTTATTCTAGATTCAGTGCCAGTTAAAACCAATGCTTTTAGGATTATTTTTCAAGAATATGGCGATGATAAAGTTGAAAAAATTATTGAATATCATCTTGAAAATGGAGGATTGTCTAGATATGAAAAAATAGAATATTTTTTCAAAGTAATTCTAGGCAGAAAAATTTCGAAAAACGAGATAGACAAATACGCAAATCTTTTTTCAAAAATAACGTTGAATGAATTAGCTCAAAAAAAATATATTATTACAGATACTATTAAATATATAAGAACTAATTATAAAAAGTATAATATGCATATTGCATCAGGCGCTAGCGAAACTGATTTAAAGTTGATTTGTGATAAATTGGATATAGCAAAATATTTTATCTCTATTCATGGTTCACCTAAGGAAAAAACTATTTTAATTAAGGATATTTTATTAAGCTATAGTTATAAAAAGAAGAATACTTGTTTAGTAGGTGATTCTATCAATGACTATAAAGCTTCAGCAGAGAATGGTATAGATTTTTTTGGTTTCAATAATAGTAGTTTAAAAATGTTGGGTTATTCATACATAAGTTCATTTCAAGAGAATAATATATCAAAAACTTTAATTTAAAACTACGGAGCGAGAATGAGTTTTTCAAATATTAATATACATAATTTTGTTGTTGAGAATAAATTGATTTTTGGTAATAGTTTACTTGATGTTGGCACTGGATATGGTGCTCTAGCATATTTAATGGATAGAAACCAAGAATATAAGTATGTAAAAAAAGTTGCTATTGAAATTTCATCCTCAGCTGAAAACTTTAATAATAAGCATAAATTGTATGAAGAGTTCTATACATTTAATTCAGTTAATATTGATGAAAAAAAATATGACGCTGTATGCGCTTTTAAGCTTTTAGAACACTTAATGCCTCATGGCAATGTTATAAAATCATTTTTATACAAACTTGAGAGTTTGGCGTGCATGAGAGTTATATTGAGTGTTCCAGCTCCATATATGACATACAATAGAGGTTCAATGAAGCAGAAATTACTTTATATTGAGAACAGACAGAATATATCAGATGAAGAAACTGTAGAAATTTTTGCTGATATGCATAAGCAAATAATTTATCCAAATGAATTAAAGAGCTATGGTTATATGCCAGCATTTAATATGAATATAAAAACTATTAGCGGGTCAAGTATTTTCTATAAAGATATTAATAAGAATGAAAATAAAGACAATCCCTACTCATTATTTGAATTGTTGAACATTGAAAATTATCTCTTAGTTTGGAAAAAGAATTATTGCAATAATGATAAGATTGACAATAGAAATTTCCTTATTAAATTTATTGGCACATTGTTGAATACCACAAAAGTATTTTATTTTGAACCTTTAATACCATCTGTAATTTACAATTTAAAAGTGTATTTTTCTAAATTAATTGGAAAATAGAGATAATGAAAAAAGTATTGTATTTTTGTTCATCATTCCCATTTCCTGTTGATGATGGAATTAAAAAGATAAATGTAAATTTACTTAGAGAAATGATAAAAAATAAATATAACATAACTTTAGTTACTCCTATTTTTGAACAAAGTTTAACGCCAAAAGAGTTTAATCATATGGATGTTGTAACATTTGTAAAAGGGAGAACATTTAAAAAACTTTGGCATAATAAAAAGTTTTTTCATCCTTTGTACTTTTCTCTATACTACGATAAAAAAATTTCCAAAATAAATAAAAATAATTTTGACCTTATATTTTACGATTTTTATCCAATGACACAATACTCGAGTGGAATTAAAAACGAAATTTTTATGATGCCTGATTCTATGAAGCAATTGGCGTACTCTAATTTTATAAATGAAAAAAATATTATTAGAAAAATTTATTCATTTGTGAATTATTTGCTTTCCGCTAGTTATAATAGCAAGCTTAACAATATTAAGAAGCTGTATGTTTCTCAAGAAGATATTAAAAAAGACAATTTGAAAAATTCATATTATTTTAAAATTCCAATGGATAGTATGAATATGGATAATTATCAAAATAACTATTTTTCTAAAAATGAACTTCTTTTTAGAGGAGTGATGAGTTTTGAGCCAAATATCACTGCTGTAGAAAATTTTTATAGTGATATATTTTTAGATTTGTCTGAAAAGTATCCAAATTTGACGTTTAAAATTATTGGGAAAGACCCATCAGATAGTTTGAAAAAGAAGCTCAATAAAAATACAATATTTACTGGTTTTGTAGATGATATGATGGATGTAATGAGTAGGAGTGGTATACACATTGCTCCTATTTACTCAGGTACTGGAGTAAAAACAAAAATTTTAGATTCTATTGCTCTAAAGCGTCTTGTAATGACAACACCAAAGGGAATTGGCGGTATATTTGAAAATGTAGAAGAAGCTAGAGATAATGGTGTAATTGTATTTGAGAATAAAGAAGAGTTTTTTAATTACTATGATGCGATTATAAATAATAATATTGATTATGCACAGATGACAGAGAAAGCATATAAATTTTTAAATAAAGAGACATATTCAAAAAAAATTGATGAGCTATTTGAAATAGCCAAAAAGGAAATTGTTTTATGAAAAAAGCGATTGTTACTGGCGTTACTGGACAAGATGGTGCATATTTGACAGAACTTTTACTTAACAAGGGCTATAAAGTATATGCGACATATAGAAGAACAAGTTCAGTTAACTTTTGGCGTATTGAAGAGCTAGGTATCAATAAACATGAAAATTTAGAGTTGATAGAGTATGACTTGACGGATGAGGGTTCATCAATTCGTATGATAAAAGATATTATGCCAGATGAGGTTTATAATTTAGCAGCTCAAAGTTTTGTAGGTGTTTCTTTTGAACAGCCACAAACTACAGCTCAAATTACTGGAATGGGACCTTTGAATTTACTAGAAGCCATTAGAATAATAAATCCTAAAATTAAATTTTACCAAGCTTCAACTAGTGAATTGTTTGGAAAAGTTCAAGAAATTCCTCAATGTGAGAGTACGCCATTTTATCCTAGAAGCCCTTATGGTGTGGCAAAATTATTTGCTCATTGGTCTACTATTAACTACAGAGAATCGTATGGTATTTTTGCATGTTCTGGAATTTTATTTAATCATGAAAGTCCATTACGTGGTAAGGAGTTTGTAACCAGAAAAATTACAGACACTGTTGCAAAAATTAAGCTTGGATTACATGATAAACTAGAACTTGGAAATATGGATGCAAAACGAGATTGGGGATTTGCTAAAGAGTATGTTGAAGGAATGTATTTGATGTTACAAGAAGATACTCCTAAAGATTTTGTGTTAGCAACTGGTAATACATATATGGTCCGTGAGTTCGTAGAAGAAGCCTTTGAAGCCGTTAATATAGAGCTTGAATGGAGTGGGGAAGGTGTAAATGAAATTGGTATTGATGTAGCTACAGGTAAAATTTTAGTTTCAGTAAATCCAAAGTTTTATCGCCCTAGCGAAGTAGAATTATTAATTGGTGATGCTTCAAAAGCAAAAAAATATTTAGGTTGGCAAGCTAAAACAACTTTAAAAGAACTCTGTTATATGATGGTTAAATCTGATTTAGAACGAAATAGAGAGAACAAAAGCTTTTAATGATAAATGTAATTTTATGTGGTGGTAGTGGTACAAGACTTTGGCCCGTTTCGAGAGGTTCTTTACCAAAACAATTTCATTCACTTTATGGGGATAATACTCTTTTTCAGCAAACATTTTTACGTAATTATAAGCAGTCAACACATACTTTAATAGTATTAAATAGTGAATTGTATTATGTTGCACTTAATCAATTATCAGAAATTAATGCTACTGATTATACTTTACTTGTTGAAGAAGAGGGTAGAGATACTGCTGCTGCAATTGCATTAGCAGCTTTTCATGTGGAAGCTAATTGGGGTGAAGAGTTAATGATGGTTACACCAAGTGATCATGTAATAAAACAAAATGTTAATTTTGAAAAAGCAGTAGGCGAAGCTACTGTGCTTGCTAAAGAGAATAATTTGGTTGTGTTTGGTATTACTCCAACACGTCCTGAGTCTGGTTATGGATACATTGAGAGAAAAGGTATAAATGAAGTAGAACGTTTTGTTGAAAAACCTGAGATTTCAAAAGCAAAAGAGTTTATTAAAAGTGATAAGTTTTTTTGGAATTCAGGTATGTTTATGCTGAGTAATATTCTTTACATTGATGAATTAAAAACAAACGCATCAGAAGTTTATGAAACATCTATGAATGTATATAAAAACTGTAAAGATAGTCTTCGTTTTACAGTTGAAGAGATGAAAAAAATCCCTAAAATATCTATTGATTATGCTGTAATTGAAAAAAGTAAATCTTTAAAAATGGTATATGGTGATTTTGGGTGGTCAGATTTAGGTAGTTTCGATTCTCTTTATACAATTAATGATAAAGATGAGAATGAAAATGTGGTTAAAGCACCAACTTTACTCAAAAATTCTAATAGAAACTATTTTGAGTCACAAAATCGTTTTATTGCAGCACTTGATGTAGATGATTTAATTGTGGTTGACAGTGATGATGCACTACTTATAACTAAGCGTGGCTCTTCTCAGGGTGTTAAAGATATTGTTGGTGAGTTGAAAAATGAACATGCTAACTTGGTACGTTATCATTCAAAAGTATTTCGTCCATGGGGACAGTATAAGGTTTTAGAAGAGGAAGATAGCTATAAAATAAAAAAAATAGTTGTACATTCTGGTGGAAAGCTATCTTTACAAAAACATAAACATCGCAGTGAGCATTGGATTGTGGTAAGTGGGATAGCTAATGTTACAAAAGCAGATAAAGATTACATTGTTAAAAAGAATGAATCAATCTATATATCAGCGGGTGAAATTCATAGAATAGAAAATCCATATGAAAAGAATCTTATTTTGATTGAAGTACAAGTTGGCGACTATTTAGGTGAAGACGATATTATTCGTCTTGATGATGTCTATAAAAGGACGTAAATTGAGTATGAAACAAAAAAGAATTGCAGTAGTAATACCAGCATATAAAGTTCGTTCACATCTTGAAAATGTTGTTAGAAAATTACCTGAATTTATTGATGAAATTATAGTAGTTGATGATGCTTGTCCTGAAAAGTCTTATGAAGTTTTAGATGTTATAGATATAAAAAAGCTTGTTATTATAAATCATAAAATTAATATGGGTGTAGGAGGGGCTTTAATTAGTGGTTATAAAAAAGCATTAAGTTTAGGGACTGATATTGTTGTTAAAGTGGATGGTGATGGACAAATGGATGCGAGTTATATTTCCTTACTTATTGAACCAATTTTAGATGGTAACGCAGATTATACGAAAGGGAACCGTTTTGTAGACTTTAAAGCACTACGTGCTATGCCAAAAGTAAGGTTGTTAGGTAATAGTGCATTATCATTTATGGTGAAAGCTAGTAGTGGCTATTGGAATTTAATGGATCCGACAAATGGTTTTACTGCAATAGCTAAGAAAGCCTTACAAGATTTAGACTTAGAAGTAATAAACAGACGATATTTTTTTGAATCTGATATGTTAATTAATCTTAATATTGAGAATGCAGTTGTAAAGGATGTGTCAATTCCTGCTAAATATGATAATGAAAATAGTTCATTAAGCATTACAAAAACTATTGCTGAGTTTCCACCAAAACTTTTTAAAGGATTTATTCGTAGAATTTTCTTTAAATACTTTATTTATGATTTTAATATGGGATCACTTTATATGTTATTTGGCTTTCCTATGTTTTTTGGTGGAATTGGATTTGGATTTTATAGATGGATAATAGGTGCAACACAAAATGTAGAAAATAGTGTTGGTACTGTTATGCTCGCAGTTTTACCAATAATTCTGGGGGTTCAGTTTTTATTACAAGCGATTGGAATTGATATAGACAATGTTCCAAAAAAATGTGATTGTAAATAAACTTTTCAGATATGATTAGTAAAGAGAATAATTTTGATTTTATAAGATTATTTATGTCCATATTAGTTTTATATGGGCACTCTTATTTACTCTACTACGGTCCTGCTACGCAAGACAGAGATTTTATGTATGTTATTTCCTCAGGACAAATAGATGCTGGTACTTTTGCAGTACCTGTATTTTTTATAATGAGTGGTTATTTGATTACGGCATCATGGCAAAATACTAAAAATTTGCGGAAATTCCTAGAAAAAAGAATATTTAGAATATATCCAGCAGTTATAGTGTCGATACTCTTGACCATTTACCTGATAGGCTTTTTGGTTAGTAGTGATTATTCTAATTATTTAAGTAATCTCGAAATATATAAAGTTTTAAAGAGTATATTTATTATGTATATTGGTAATTCTGTAATGAATGTATTTTCTAACTTGCCGTATTCATCAGCCGTTAATGGTTCCTTGTGGACATTGATGTATGAATTTTTTTGTTATTTAATGATAGCATTTCTTGGTTATTCTAAATTGTTGAATAAAAGAAATATCATTTTGATTTTTATAGTATTTTATCTTTTGTCAATGATGAATAAATACACATCTTTTAGTAATACACTCTTTTTCTTTAAATCGTTACCTGATTTAGCTCTATATTTTTTTGCAGGTACTCTATATTTTTACAGAAAGGAAAAAGTACATTCATTAGAAAAAGTTTTATTGATGCTGCTCTTACTAGCTCTTTTCACATATGTAGGCTATTTACATTTAGTTTTAGTTTTTGTCTTATATGAGGTTTTATTTTATATCTCATATTCAAAATATATTAAGTTACATAATTTTGCAAAAAGAGGTGATTTCTCATATGGTGTATATATCTATGCTTTTCCAATACAGCAGACTTTGATATTCTTTTGGCGTGATGATTTTACATATTGTCTGTTTCTTGTTACGTCTACAATCACTTCACTATTTTTAGCAATATTGAGTTGGAAGATTGTAGAAAAGCCAAGTATAGATTTTGCTAGAAATATGAGTTGATTACTAAAATAATTTTATTTTTTTACTTTATTATCTATGGATTGATATTTTTTAAGTAGAATTGGTATAATTGAAATATGAGGGTATTTATTGAAATGAATATAGAAAAGTCTATATCTTTGGTTATGGTTACTTATAACAGTTTTCCATTTTTTAAGGATTCCATTGAATATTTAAATAAGTTTATCTATGATATTGATTTAGAAATTATAATAGTAGATAATAATAGTAAAGATGTAGATACTCATGATTATCTTGATGAATTAAAATTATTAAATAATAAATCAATAAAAGTGATTAAATTAACTAAAAACACTGGTTACTCAGTAGCTATGAATGTGGGAATGAATTATGCGAAGTATGAATTTGTTTTATGTTTTAATAATGATATATATGTAGATGAAAATAGTAATGAAGCATTTGTCTCAATGTATAATTTATTAAATGAAAACATAGAAATTGGTGCAATTTCACCACTGTTTGTTAAAGAAGATAAAACATCAGATTTAAACTATGTAGTAAAAGCAAATCCAATAAGTGCTGTTGCTGGTAGGTTGACTAGAATTTTTTCAAATAGATCAAAGAATGATGAAGCAAATGCACTGAAGCCAAATTCTAAAGGATGTGCAACAGTTGATATTTTATCGGGACAATTTTTTATAATGAGGAAGAGTGTCTATTTTAATATTGTTGGTGGGTTTGATACACGGTATTTTCTCTATAGTTCTGATTGGGACATCTCTCGTACATTAAAGTTTCATGGCTTAAAAAGTGTTATTTATACTAAGGCTACATTGACACATGGGGTTGGTAAATCTACAAGCAGAGCTCGTTTTTTGGCAACTTTTGATATCTACAAATCCTTTGCACAATATTTACTTAAGTGGGAAATTTTTCCATTTATTAGATTTTTATTGTACCGTGTGTTATTTACGCTACCTGCTTTAGCAGAAATTACTTTGCGTTCTTTCAAGAAAAATAAAAATGTCTCAGATTAAAACTCATTCTAAGACTTTTGTTAATCAGTGGAAAAAACTATTACAAGAACATTTTGGATATGAAGAGTATATGGATTTTTTGGTTGTAAGGACAATACTAGGTAAGAGAATATTATCATATATGCCATTATTAAATTATACTGATAGATTACATCAATCAATTGATGATTTATTAGAGTTATCTAGAGATAATAATTTTTCAATCCGTACTCTTAGCGAAGCACAAATATTTAATGTGAATGAGCCTGTTACAATGCGTTTAAATATTAGAGAAAAAAGTTTTGATGAATTGATGCAAAGTTCAATTGTGTCAAAATGTAGAAATCAGATTAGAAAATCTAAAAAATCTGATTTAGATATTCAAATAGGGATTAAATCAAATTTAATAGATGACTTTTATAAGTTATTCTCTGAAGCAATGCACAATTACGGTACTCCTGTTTTTTCAAAGAGTTTTTTTGAGAAATTGCATAAATATATAGAAACAAAATATTTAGTTGTATATAAAGATACTAAACCAGTTGCTGCTTTGATAATGATTTATGATGAAAGTTTGGCATGGATACCATGGGCAGCATCAAGTAAGAAATATTCACAATATTGTCCCAATCATTTTTTGTATATGAACGCGATAATGTTATCTGTAGAAGATGGAAAAGAAATTTTTGATTTTGGACGTTCCTCTTATGGTGGACATACGTATAAATTCAAATCTCAGTGGGGTGCTAAGCCTGTTGCTATTAAGATTGTATCATCTTCTACTACTGACTTGTATTCGAAATATGAATTTGCTTCTAAGATATGGAAGAAGCTTCCTCGTTCAGTAGTTAATATAATTGGCCCAAAGTTAGTAAAATATTTGGAAGATTTGTAGAGTGATACCACCATTGTATCCTTATGCATCGTTTTTGTTCTCAAATGAAATGCCAGATAATATTTTTTTTTTAAATAGTGGACAGAGTTCTTTTTTATTGATTGTAAAAGTTTTAAAAAAACGTTACTCAGATTTGATTTTTTTACTACCTGCGTATACTTGTTCTACTGTTGTGAAGGCATTACGTTTTGCAGAAGTTGAATATAACTTTATTGATTTAGATGAGACATTAAATTTTGATGAGGATGATTTAAAAGAGATAGTTAATGATTACAAGAGCAGTAAAGTTGTTCTTGTACCAACATTTCTATTTGGTAGTAAAATAAAAAATTATAAAGATAGTTTTCCTGAATGTATCATTATTGAAGATAGAGCTCAATCATTTCCTGATATAGAGTTAAATAGTTCTGACTATCAATTTTTTAGTTTTGGAAGAGGTAAAATGGTTTCTGCTAGTGGTGGTGGTGGAGTGTTGACGAATGATAGTGAATTTAAAAAGTTATATTCTACATTAGAAGTAGACGAAATATTTATAAGTTCATATGTTTTGAGTATTGCGCAAAAGATAATTTTAATATATTTTTGGGGATATTTTAAAAGATTTATAAAAGAAGATAAAGAGGGTATTGCAATATTAACAGACGTTAAAAATATAAAAGTATTAAAAATGTCAAATATAAAGATAAAATGGTTGATAAATTCGATAAAAAAAGCAAAACTTGGTCATAGAATAAGTATTTCAGACTTATATATTAAAGGAATAAATAGGGAGTTTCAATACGAGCTTTCAGACTCAATTCCATATTTGAGATTTCCAGTTAAAAAACAGATAGTAGGAGATGGTATTAGTACCATGAATTATGCTGACACACTTAGTGAAGCAAAGAAGCTTAGACCTAACAAGAACTTTAATATACCTATAATACTAGCAGAGTATTCATCGATGTTACCAACTCATGATTTAGTTAGTATAGATTACGCAAAGAAGATTATAAATATGGTTAATAATGATTAAAGCTCTTGAACGAAACAACATAATAATTTGGATTATTATTGGTTCAATACTTCTTAAACTAGTAGCTCTATTGATTTTAGGTATACAGTATTTTCCTGATAGTAATACATATCTTAGAATAGCACATAAGATATATAATGCAAAATTCTTATTTCCATCTGATGAGTTAGTAGATGCGCCAATGACACCTTATTTTTATGCAGGTTTATCTTTTTTTGAGAATTATTTTGGAATGTATATTTTTATAATTGGTAATATTGTTGTTGCAACAGCAACTGTGTATATAATATTTCTCATAACAAAGGAAATTTTTGAACGATTAGTTATAGCCAATATTGCTGCAATTATAATGGCGATATACCCATTTTTTAATTTTTACAGTTTGACAATTTTGTCAGAGACATTATATTTGTTTTTTGTTTATGGAGCATTGTTTTTTATAGTTCGTTTTATAAAATATCAAAATATCAATGATATAATTTTATTTAGTATAATATTTGCATTATCAGCATTAACACGTTTTAGCTCTATGCCAATGTTCCTAATAATGCTTTTTTGGGCAATTTTTATTGTCAATAAACAACTGTTTAATAAAAAAATGTTTGTATTTAGCTTAGTTTCCATGACAGCTTTCGCATTTACGATACTTCCTTGGTGGATTCGTAACTATAATATTTCAAATGAGATATATTTAACTACATTAGGTTCATCTGGCCCCATTTTTTACTTAGGTAATAATCCTAAAAATAAAACTGGAGGTGGAACTGGTGGAATTGATGCCGATTTTTCTAAGTTTTCACATATAAAAAATGAGAGTGAACGTTATGAAACTATGAGAAAAGAATCTATTGATTGGATTTTAAATAATCCTAGTGATTGGCTTTTGCTTGAGGTAAGAAAATTTAAACGTTTTTTTAGTCCTATTTTTTATGCTTCAGATTACCAAAAATGGTATTATAATATGTTGTCCATTCTATCTTATGGAGTAATATTAATACTGTTTATTCCTTCATTATTTGTATTTAAAGATTATTTTATACTATATTCACCTCTTTTATTATACGGATTACTTCTGACAGGGTTACATATGATATTAATTGCATCAATTAGGTATAGGTTACCAATAGAACCATTTATGATTATTTTGGCATCTGCTATGATCGAAAAATTGTTTAAAGTGAAATTTAAGTGATATTGAAAAATACAATTAAAATAATATTAATAGCGATAATATTGTATTTTTTATTCAATGGTATTGATTTAGAAAAGGTTATTGAATCCTTTAAAGAAATTTCTTTTTTCGGGTTTATTTTTACTGTAAGTGCAATAATTTTAGGAGATATGTTTTTTGCTTATAGGTGGAAGGTATTACTTTTTCATAAATGTAGTTTTAGGGCATCATTTGAATCCGTGATAATATCAAGTTTTTTAAATATGATTTTACCTGCTAAGCTTGGAGAAGTGTCAAAGGTACTTTATTTAAAGAAAGTATATAATTTATCTGTTAGCGATACAACTGCCATTACAATAATTGAAAAGTTTTTTGATCTTTTTTGGATGAGTATTATGGCTTTTATTGCCACTTTATATATTTTTGATGATTTGGTAACTAGATTTATTGTTTTAGGTATAATTATTCTTATTCTAGTATTAGTTTTCTTCGTTAAAAATGGAAAAGTTGTAAGGTTAGTTGATAAAATACCATTTAAATTTGTACGGGTATATTCTAAAAAGATTTTAAATATTTCTAAAAAAAGAATTAGGTTATCAACAATTTCGGAGGTGTTCTTTATAACTGGTATAGTTTGGTTTTTCTATTTTTTATCTAATTATCTATTTTTTAATTATGCATATGATTTTAATTTAACCGTTTATCAAATAATAGTTGTTGTTTTAGTATCTATGGTAGTTATGTCAATTCCTTTAACACCTGGTGGAATAGGAATATATCATGCTAGTGCTGTGGCAATTTTGACTTTTTATGGCGTAGATAAAGAGATGGCTTTAGTATCTAGTTTTCTTTTCCATATTACTGGTCTTGTTGTGAGCGGTATTTTTACGTTGATTATTTTTACAATAAATCATAATTTATATACTATATGGAAAAAAAGATAGATGTATTTTCCTATAAATTATCAAAAATATTCTAGTTGGTTTACAATTGATGTAGAAGAGTTAAGTGACACAAACTTTAATTTGATTAAAAAAAGAACATTAGAATTAAACTATGAAACATTAGTAAATAATTGGCTTCAAGTTTGTAAAAAATATAATTATAAATCTACAGCATTTGTTTTAGGTAGTTTTGCTTTAAAATATCCAAACGTTATAAAAAAACTTTCAGATGCAGGTCATGAAATATCTTCTCATGGACTAAATCATAATTTAGTATCTAAAATAGAATTTTACGAGTGGAAAAATTCTATTTCTGAATCAAAGAAAATACTTGAGGATATTACAGGTAAAGAGGTAAATGGGTATCGCGCTGCTAGTTGGTCACTCCCATTTGAAACGCACTATTATGAGACACTTGTTGAATTAGGTTATAAGTACTCATCATCATATTTTCCGCTAAAAACATATCTGTATGGCAATTCAATTGATAAAAAACATCCATTTGAGATTCATACCAAAAGCGGTAAAATAACAGAAATTCCAGTGCCAAAATTAGGTATTCCATATAGTGGCGGTTTTTATTTGCGTATGTTCCCATCTTTTTTACAGAAATTATTAATAAGCAAACTAATAAATAAAGGCATTAAACCGGTAATTTATATACATCCTTATGAGCTAATTGATAATGATTACATTTTAAAGTTCTATTTTCAATATTTTAAGAAAAATATTGACTTCTTTTTAGCATTTGGAGCAACAAGTAGACCATTAAATGATATTGAAGAGTTACTTAAATTAATCAATAAGAAATAGTTTAATTGGTATAATTTTGTCACTAAAATATGATGGGGTAGATATGCAAAAACTTAGAGAGTTAATTAGTGTTGATGAAGCTAGAGAAAATTATATAAATATCTTTTTTCTTTTTGCCATAGCATATCTATTTTCTGTGGCAGTTAGACTAATATGGGTTTTCCAATTTAGTGGTTCTGAGCAGATGATTTGGAATAATCAGTTAATGATTAATACAAATGATGGTTATCAATGGATAGAAGGAGCCAAAGATATTTTAAGGGGTGAAAAGTTCTATCACGATTCTACTACTACTGCTTCCATCTCAATTTTAACATCATATTTAATTAAATTCCTACCATTTAGTATAGAGAGTATAATTCTTTATATGCCTACAGTTTTTGGCTCTTTACTTGCGATGCCAGTTTTATTGATAGGTGTTCTTTTAAAACAAACTAATGTTGGTTTTGTAGCTGCGGTTATAGCTAGTATTACATGGAGTTATTACAACCGTACAATGACAGGTTATTATGATACAGACTTGTTGGTAATTGTATTGCCAACATTTGTTCTCTTAGGGTTACTTTATTCTGTAATGAGTCAACGAGCATATTCATTGTTCTTTTTAGCTGGTTCTATTACAGCATATCAATGGTGGTATGGAGGAAGTTACTCTTTACTTACAGCAATGACAGCAATGACATTTTTTTATACAATTGTATTTGAGCGTAACAAACTTTTTAATTATCTGATTGTTTCGGTAATGTTGATATCTATTTTATCTTTTTCGATATATTTAAAGGCTATTTTTACAATTGGTGTGTTTGTTTATGATATTTATTTTAGTAAAGATAAAAGAGTTGTTTTTTCAATATTGATTGTAAGTATTTTAATTTTTGCAATTTTTGGTGGATTTAGCGGAATTATTGCACAACTGAATAGTTATGTATTTCGGACTGCCGTAGCAGGTAGTGAACTATCTTTACATTTTTTCTCAGTTGCACAAACTGTTAGAGAAGCTGGACATATTCCATTTGAAACATTCGCAAATCGTATTAGTGGACATACAATAACATTCTTTCTTTCAACTTTTGGATATTTTCTTTTTGCACTTAGATATCCAGTTATGTGGTTAGCTTTGCCAATGATGGGTCTTGGTTTTTTAGCGTTAAAGGGAGGGCTGCGTTTTACAGTATATGCTGTACCTATTAATGCTTTAGGTATATCTTATCTTATATTTTTGATTGCAAAGTATATTCAACTTTTAGTTCCAACAAATTTAAAATTAATTGGACGCTATAGTGTTCTTCTCTCTTTAACAGCAGCAGTTTTATATCCAAATATTGTACATATAATAGGGTATAAGGTTCCAACTGTATTTACTAAACAAGAGGTTCAAGTACTAGATAAACTCAAAACCATCTCAAGTCATAAAGATTATGCTATTTCATGGTGGGATTATGGGTACCCTATAAGATATTATGGAGAATTGAATACTTTAGTTGATGGAGGGGCGCATGAGGGCTCTCAAAATTATCCAGTAAGTTTTTCTTTAATGAAACCTCAATTAGAATCTGCATATATGGCTAGGCTTGATGTTGAAGCATCTGAAAAACGTATTAAAAGTCCAGACGGTACTCATAGTTTATGGGCTATATTAAAAGATAATGGGTATACAGATGTAAATAAATTTTTAGTTGACTTAGCTCAAAAAAAGGTAACGTTATCAAATAAGTCAACAGATATATATTATTATTTACCAAATAGAATGCTTCAAATACTTCCGACAGTAGATTTATTTAGCAATATGGACGTTATATCAGGTAAGCAAAATCCAAGAGGGTTTTTCTATTTTGCGCAACGTTTTAATCAAGCATCTGATGGTATAGACTTGGGTAATGGAGTTAAAGTTTTACAAAATAATACTTTACAAATTGGTTCAAATAATATACCTATGCGAGATTTTTATGTGACTGAATATGATAATAATGGTAAATTACAGGTACAAAAGACAGTAGTGAATGGAAGTGCTCCAATATCTGTAATTTTTATGAAAAATTATAATGCTTTTTTAGTTTTGGATAATCGAATATTAGCTTCGACGTATATCCAGCTATTTGTTCTAGAAAATTATGACAAGAACCTGTTTGAACCAGTGATTTTAGATCCTTTAGCAAAAGTTTATAAGCTGAAAATCTAGTGTGTTCAATTTTAGGTTATATTGGCTCTAGTTGCAATGAAATTGAGATAAAAAGGTTAAATAGTACTTTATCTCATAGAGGACCCGATAATAGTTCTATTTATCAGACTAAGATGCTCGGAAATTCTCTTTTTCTAGCACATAACCGTCTTTCTATTCAAGATTTAAACCAAAATGCAAATCAGCCTATGGTAAATTCACGTTTTACTATTGTTTTTAATGGAGAAATTTATAACCATTTAGAACTTAGGCAAAAGCTTAGTTTTAAGAGTTTTAAAACCCACTCTGATACTGAAACATTGCTACAATGTTTTATTGAGTTTGGAGTTGAGCAGACGTTAGACAAGCTAATTGGAATGTTTGCCATTGCTCTATTTGATAATCAAGAAGATAAACTATATTTGATGCGAGATCGTTTAGGGATTAAGCCACTGTATTATACATTTCAAGATGGTGAATTTGCTTTTGCTTCAGAACTTAAGGGGATACCAAAACATTTAAAAGATGTTATTAGTGATAAAGCATTAATACAGTTTACAAGCTTAGGTTATATTCCTTCAGACAACTCTTATTATAGGAATATTCATAAGTTAAAACCAGCTCACTATCTAGTTTTTGATGCAGAGAGTGTTGAAGAACATCAGTATTGGAAATTGCCAAAAATAAAGAGTTCTATTGGATTTGATGAGGCAGTTAGTATCACTGAAGAGTTACTAAAAAGTTCAATTAATTATCGTCTTCTTTCAGATTTAGAAGTTGGTGCATTTTTAAGTGGTGGGGTTGATAGTTCGTTAGTGTGTGCATTAATGAAAGAGCAATCAACAAAAAAGATAAAGACATTTTCAATAGGCTTTGATAATCCAAAGTATAATGAAACACCATTTGCTAAAGAGGTAGCAAAACATTTAGATACTGAACATTATGAATTTATGTTTACTCCAAAAGATGTTTTAGAATTGTTAGAAGATTTTGATTACTACTATGATGAACCATTTGGAGATGCTTCTGCTCTTCCTACGATGTTACTAGCTAAAAAAACTAAAGAACATGTAACAGTTGCACTCAGTGGTGATGGTGGTGATGAGCTATTTTTAGGGTATGAACGCTACTTTTTTACTCAAAACTATTATCAAAAGTTACAAAAAATACCATCATGGATGAGGAGTATAATTGCATCAAGCATGAGAATTTTACCTTATGATAAATTGCAAAAGGTGTCTTATCCTGTAGGTAATTTAAGTTTAGAGAGCCTATATGGTGTAATTTCGACATCAGTAAAGCCATGGGAGCTAACTAAAATATTTTCAGATGATTTTATTAGAGAAAATTTTGGCTCAACTGATATTGGATATTTAGATTTATTAGATACAAAAGAGTCATTTAGTGAAAATGAGATAATTGATAGTTTAAGTCGTGTAGATATACAAAATTATCTTAGTGAAGATATTCTTACAAAAGTTGATCGTGCTAGTATGAAGTATTCACTAGAAGCTAGAGTCCCATTACTTGATCATCGTTTGGTAGAACTAGCAGCTTCAATTCCAACAGATATAAAGTTAAAATATGGTCCAAAATCAATTTTAAAAGAGATTTTGTATAAATATGTGCCAAAGGAACTAATTGAACGCCCAAAAAGAGGTTTTTCAGTTCCACTGCAACATTGGTTTAGAGATGAGTTACGTGATGTGTTGATGGCTAAGATAGATAGTCTTGATAATAAATTTAACAAAGCTTATGTCAATAGACTTGTAGATTTACATATGAACCATGGACATAATTATGAGTATATATTTTGGAACTTACTACGCTTAAGATGAGTTTATGAAAAAGAAGTTGTCTATATTAATCTACTCATTAGCAGGTGGTGGTGCTGAAAGAGTAGTTTCAATTTTATTAAAAACACTGCAAAATAAATTTGATATTACATTGGTTTTAATGAATGAAACTATTGAGTATGATATTTCTGATGGTGTTAGAGTAGAGTTTTTAGAAAAATCAAATTCAAAAGAGAGTGGACTACTTAAACTTGCAAAACTTCCACTGCTGGCATATAAGTATAAACAGTTTTGCAAAAAGAATTCAATTGACATTTCACTCTCATTTATGAATAGACCTAATTATATTAATGTTTTATCAGGCGTGAATTGTGCAATTATAAATGAAAGAGCAATGCCATCACTTCAATATGGTTATGATTCTTTACAATCTAAAATAAATAAATTTCTTATTCGTACGCTTTATTCAAAGGCGGATAAAGTTTTAAGCAATTCACTTGGTAATTGTGATGATTTAGTTAATAACTTTGGCGTAAAAAGTGTTGATGTTATTTATAATCCAGTTGATATTGATAAGATTAAAGAGTTAGCTTTAATTGATGTAGATTTTGATTTTGAACCATTTACATTTGTAACAATAGGGCGTTTAGATGTTGGTAAAAACCATATGTTAATGATAGAAGCATTTTCAAGGTTAAAAAATATAGATGCTCAACTTATTATAATTGGTGATGGTGACTTAAAAGAGTTGCTTCAAGAAAAAATAAATCAGTTAAGGATGGAAGATAAAATATTTTTACTTGGAAAACAAGCCAATCCATATAAATATTTATCAAGAAGTGATTGTTTTACTTTTAGCTCTAACCATGAGGGATTTCCAAATGTACTGCTTGAGGCACTTGCATGTAAGTTGCCAATAATATCTACTGATTGTCAAAGTGGACCACGTGAGATATTAAAAGGTGAGTATGGAATTTTGACGAAAGTTTCTGATGTTGATGAGTTTTATGATGCTATGAAGATTATGATTGAGAATGAAAATCTGCGTCACGAACTTAGTATTAAAGCACGAAATAGGGTAAAAGATTTTAATATAGATATAATTTCAGCAGAATATGAAAAGGCTCTTTTATGTGCGCAATAGCTGGCTACCTAAATTATAATGATGTAAGTAGTAGATTATTAAAGGCATTAAATCATCGTGGTCCTGATGATAATGGAGTGTTTAATGATAACAATTTAACGCTTCTTCATAATCGTTTAGCTATTCAAGATATTGCTCATGGCCAACAACCTTTTAATATTGATGATTTTACTATTGTTTTTAATGGAGAAATTTACAACCATTTAGAACTGCGTAGTAAGTTAGCTGGAGTTAACTTTAAAACACATTCAGATACAGAAACATTGGTTCATCTGTATATTAAGTACAAAGATAAAATGCTAGATATGCTTGATGGAATGTTCGCTTTTGCAATTTATGATAAAACGCAAAAAAAGCTCTTTTTCGCACGTGATCGCTCTGGTGAAAAACCACTTTATATCTATTCAAGAGAGAATCAGTTGCTATTTGCAAGTGAGTTATCAGCGATAGCTGATGTACAACCTTTAAATTCAGAGAACAAAAATATTAGTGAATATTTAAGACTGGGTATGTTTGCATATAGCAAAACTCCATATGAAAATGTAGAGGAGTTAAAAGCTGGTCACTATACGTACGTAGATATAGAAAATCCTATTGTAACTCAAGAACGCTGGTGGAATATTGGTACATTCTATACTAAACGTTCAAGCTTGTCATGCGAGAGTGCAATAAAAAGAGTTGATGAACTACTTCATTTGAGTGTAAAAAGGCGAATAGAGAGTTCTGATTTAGAAGTTGGAGCGTTTTTGAGTGGTGGAATTGATAGTGGGTTAGTTACTGCAATCGCCTCAGAGTATACGGATAATTTAAAAACTTTTACAGTTGCTTTTGATGGTGTATACAATGAAGCTCCACTTGCTAAATTAGTATCTGATAAATATGGTACGAAACATTCTGAAGTCACAATATCGTTTGATAATTTAAAAGATGATATTGAAAAAATCATTTTAAACTATGGTGAGCCATTTTTTGATTCTTCTGCTATTCCTAGCTATTATGTCTCACAAGAGGCTAAAAAACATCTTACTGTTATTTTAAATGGAGATGGTGCAGATGAACTTTTTGGTGGTTATAGGCGTTATGTTCCAGCGCGATATTTAAATCTTTTTTCAAAAAAAAGATCATTAGCAAAATTTTTAAATAGCTATTTGCCACCAGCTCATCAAAAAAAATCTGTATATAATTACCTTTATAGACTAAACTCAATGTTAGCAAAAGATGGAATTGATGCTTATTTGCGCTCAACTGTAGATATTTTTGAGGGATTTGAAGAGAATATTTTTGCTACTAGTTATTTAGAAGAGTCTGAAGATGTACTTAAAAGTATTGTAAATAAAGATAGTTTGTCTACTATGATGCAGATGGATTTTGAGACAATTTTGAGTGGTGATTTACTTGTTAAAATGGATATAGCTACAATGGCTCATGCATTAGAGAGTAGAACAGTATTTTTATCTAAAGAGTTACTTGAATTTGCACCCACATTAGAGCCAAAATGTAAAATCAATGGTACTACAACAAAATTCATTTTACGTGAGCTTGCTAAGAAATATCTGCCAAGTGAGCTTATAAACCAGCCAAAACGTGGATTTGAGATTCCACTGAAACAGTGGGTAGATAATGAGTTAAAAGATATAATTTTTCAAAGAGTTAGCTCTAGTAGTGCATATTGGAGAAATTTTATAGATAATGATTTTATAGAAAAATTGATGCAGAGAAAAATAGTTATTTCAGATGAGAAGAGAGCTAAAATTTTATATAACCTGTTTGCATTAGAAGTTTGGTATTCACATTTTATTAAAAGCAAAATAGCATGAGAATAGGATTTTTAAGTCATTTAGATGCTAATCTCTATAGGTTTAGACTGCCTGTCATGCAGGCACTTTTAAAGAATAATCACACAGTTTATGCAATTGTCCCTCGTGGTGAATACACAAAGGAGCTTGAGCGTGAGGGAATAACTACAATTATTTATGAAATTGAACGTTCAAGCCTAAATCCATTAAAAGAGTTAGTTGCAATTAACATGATTTACAGGGCAATTAAAGATTTAAAGTTAGATATTTTACATACATTTATGGCTAAGCCTAATATTTATGGTACGTTTGCTGCTCGCAAGGCTAAAATTCCAGTTATAGTTAATACTGTTACTGGACTTGGTAGTTTTTTCATTGATACTTCTTTAAAAGCAAAAGTTATTAGAAAAGTTATAGAGACTCTCTATAAAATAGTTTTTAACCTATCAACTGGTGTGATTTTTCAAAATAGAGATGATAAAGAACTTTTTGAACGCAGTGGTATTATTAAAAAGTCAAAAAGTTACCTTGTAAGAAGTTCAGGTGTAGATACAACTTTTTTTGATATTTCAACTGTTGATGCTGAAGATGTAAAAAAATTAGAAGATGAATTTAAAGTTAAAGATAAAAAAGTAGTTTTGATGATAGCCCGCGCTATTTGGCATAAAGGAATTGCTGAGTACTCTAAATCCGCAGAGATTTTAAATCGTAAAGATGTAGAATTTTTATTAGTAGGTGGTGTCGATGATGGAAATCCATCAAATGCCTCATTAGAATGGTTAAAAGAGCAGAATAATATTAACTGGTTAGGTGAGCGTAGCGATATAAAGGAGTTGATAGCCCTTAGTGATATTGTGGTTCTTCCTAGTTATAGAGAGGGTGTCCCACGAACATTACTAGAAGCTGCTTCCATGGGAAAAGCTTTAGTTGCCACAAATGTTCCAGGATGTCGTGAAGTTGTTGAACATGAAAAAAATGGTTTGCTAGTTGAGTTAAAAAGCTCTAAAAGTTTAAGTGAAGCAATTGGTAAATTACTTGATGATGCAAAACTACAAAAAGAGTATGCTTTAGAGTCAAGAAAAAAGGCAATAGAAGAGTTTGATGTTAAAAAAGTTGTCCTTAGTTATAGCGAAATTTATTCAAAGTTATTAAATGTACAAAATACTCATTAAGCCACTATTTGATAGAACTTTGGCACTGATTTTACTGCTTGTTTTTGCGCCTATATTATTCATATTATATTTACTATTGTCCGTTACAATGGGTTTTCCAGTATTTTTTGCTCAGCGTAGACCGGGCATTAATGGCAAGATATTTACCATCTATAAATTAAGAACAATGAGTGATGAAAGAGACACACAAGGCGAGCTTTTGAGTGATGAAAAACGTTTAAATGGTATAGGTAAAATTGTACGTTCACTCTCACTTGATGAGCTTCCTCAGCTTTTTAATGTTCTCAAAGGTGAGATGAGTTTTGTAGGACCACGTCCACTTTTGACAGAGTATCTTGAACTGTATTCAGATGAGCAAAAAATGCGCCATGATGTAATTCCTGGAATCACGGGATGGGCGCAGGTGAATGGTCGTAATGCTATAAGTTGGAGCAAAAAGTTTGAGCTTGATGTTTATTATGTTAAGAAACAAAGTTTTGTACTAGATATGAAAATCTTGTGGTTAACGTTTTTAAAAGTTGTGAAACGCTCAGATGTTTCACAAGATGGACATGCAACAATGGAGAAGTTTGATGGCACAAATTAATAATATACTGATAACTTCAGCTGGACGTCGTGTCTCACTTGTGCGTAACGCTAAAGAGAGTTTACAAAAGCATAATAAAGCTGCAAAAGTTTATGCTGTAGATTTAAAGCCAGAGCTTAGCTCAGCTTGCCAAGTTGCAGATTTTTGCGAGAGTGTTCCACGTGTATTAGATGAGAAATATATTCCACATTTATTAGAGTTTTGTAAAAAAAACAGTATCTCAATTATAATTCCAACTATTGATACAGAGCTTGAAGTGTTGTCAAAATCAAGAAGCATGTTTGATAGTATTGGTGTAATGGTTGCTATATCTAGCCAAGAGGTATGTAAAACTTTTTATCATAAGTCAACTACAGATACATTTTTCACAAAATATGGTGTTTCTACGCCAAAAATGGTAACTGATTTTGAAAATGTGACCTATCCACTATTTGCAAAATTAAATAACTCTAGCTGTTCAGTTGGTGCGCAAAAAGTATATTCAGAAGGTGAAGTAAAAGAGTTGTTAAAAGAAAATAGTACCTATATATTTCAAGAGTTTATTGACGCGGATGAATTTACGGTTGATGTTTATGTTAATAGAATTGGTGAAGTCTGCTCAGTTGTACCACGTCAGCGTCTTGAAGTTCGCGCTGGTGAGGTAAATAAGGCACTGGCTGTAAAAGATAAAACTATTATTGATGCTGTTAAAGATTTATGTGTAAAGATGAATGGTGCATTTGGAGTAATTACGGTACAACTATTTAAAAAAGATGATAAAATATTATTTATTGAGGTAAATCCGCGTTTTGGCGGTGGTTATCCACTTAGTTGGAGAGCTGGAGCTGATATGGTTGGCATGTTAATAGATGATTATTTAGGTAATGAATTAAGTTACAGTGAAACATGGGCTGATAGAACTTTGATGTTAAGATATGATGATGAGGTAATTGTTAGTGGTTATAGTTCTTGATATGGACGATACTCTTTACAATGAGATAGATTTTGTAAAGAGTGGGTTTAAAGAGATTGCTAGTTATTTAAATGCTGATATTTTTGATGAAATGATGCTAGAATTTGAAAAAAATGGTAGCGGAAAAATTTTTAATAGATATGCCAAAGATGAGCAAGAGCTAAAAAAGTTAATCGAGATTTATAGGTTTCATACTCCAGATATTAGTTTAGAAAATGAAAAATTACTAGATGATATTAAACAAAATTTTCAAACAGCACTTATTACAGATGGTCACTATATAATGCAACAAAATAAATATAATAGATTAAACTTAAAAAAGTGGATAGATTACGCAGTTTTTACAGATAAATATCATACTCAAAAGCCTAATAAAAGGGCATATGAGATGGTAGAGAACTATTTTGAAGATGAAAAAAAATTCTGCTATATTGCAGATAATCCAAAAAAAGATTTTATTGCTCCAAATGAACTTGGATGGCTTACTATTAGGTACAAAAACCCTGTAGGTGTGTACCGCGATGAGAGAAGTGATGCTGATTTTCAAATTGAGAATTTATCTGATGTCTTGGAGATAATAAATGAGTAGGATTTTCCTATCCCCGCCACACATGAGTGGTAAAGAGTTAGAGTATATTCACAAGGTTTTTGAAAGCAATTATATTGCGCCACTTGGTGAGTATGTAAATAGATTTGAAAAAATCATTGGTGAATATACAAAGGCACAATCAGTTGTAGCTCTTAGTAGTGGAACAGCTGCAATTCATTTAGCCCTTCGCGTGCTTGGCGTCGGTGAGGGTGATGTTGTTTTGGCGTCATCTTTTACATTTATTGGTTCAGTATCTGCAATTAAATATCAAGGGGCTACTCCTGTTTTTATTGATAGTGACTACAAAAGCTGGAATCTAGACCCTGCTCTTTTAAAAGAGGAGTTAGAAACTCGTAAAAGTAGTGGTCTTGTTTTACCAAAAGCTCTAATTGTTACACACTTATATGGTCAAATGGCAGATATGTATGAGATTATGAGACTCTCAGCTGAGTATGGTTTTTATGTCATTGAAGATGCAGCAGAGAGTTTAGGTGCTACTTTAAATGGACAGCAAAGTGGTACATTTGGTCATTTTGGAGTGTACTCATTTAATGGTAATAAAATTTTAACAACTTCAGGTGGTGGCGCGCTTGTATCTAAGAATCCAGAATATATAAAAAAAGCACTATTTTTGGCAACGCAAGCAAAAGAGGATACGCCACATTATGAGCATGAAGAGTTAGGTTATAACTATAGAATGAGTAATGTTTTAGCTGCAATTGGAGTGGCTCAGATGGAAGTTTTGAGTGAACGAATCTATCAGCGTAGACAAATATTTGAGTGGTATAAAAAAGAGTTAGGTGATGTTGAAGAGATTAGTTTTATGCCTGAAATTGAGAACTCTAATGGTAATAGATGGCTTACTACATTAACTTTTGAAAGAAGTTCTCCAGAAATTATAATGAAATCATTAGCAGACGAGCAAATTGAGAGTCGTCCATTATGGAAACCAATGCATGCTCAACCACTTTTTAAAGATGTTAAGAGTTGTATAAATGGAGTTAGCGATACTCTATTTAAAAAAGGAATTTGTTTGCCTAGTGGCTCATCTATGAGTGAAGATGATGTTAAGAGAGTTGTCAATACTTTAAGAAAGAATTTGTTTTAATGCTTCGTCCAACTCCTTATAGAAGAATGCTCTTTTTTATCTTATCAGACGCACTTATTTTTCTATTTTCACTATTTTTAGCATATCAATTACGTTTTAATTTTGATGTTGAACCATCTGTTTGGAAAACGTTCCCTATTATCTATATTTTAGTAGCATCTTTAAAAATAGTATTTATGTATAGATGGAGACTCTATCATATAGTTTGGCGCTTTTTTGGTTTAAATGAGAGTAAAAATGCAATAAAGGCTCATATCTCAGCCTATGTTTTGATGTTTGCTTTATATTCTGTAGCATCAGATATCATCAATCCATTTCCACGTAGTGTACTTTTGATTGATTTTGGTCTCTCTCTTATGTTTGTTGGACTTTTACGAATTTCTAAACGTTTGATTATAGAAAGTGGTTTAGTTGGTGAGCAAAAAGCTACTGTCATAATTGGAGTTGAACGCAAGACAGATCAAATATTAAGAGGTATGTCGTCTGGTTCTTTGCCTTTTTATGCAGCTGGAATTGTTGCTAATCACAATCAAGGAGATGAGGTTATTGGCTCTTATATGGGAAATTTGAGAGTACACTCATTTTTAGATTTAGAAAAAGTCGTGAAAGAGGGACGAATTGAAGCTGCAATTATCGCCTCAGAAATGCCACGCGAAGAGCTTAATATTGTTTTTGAACGCTTAAATGCTTTAGAGATTCATGAGATAAAGCTTGTAAAATTCTTAGGCGATAGTGTAGAGGAGAGTATTAAAGATATTGCTATTGAAGATTTATTAGCAAGAAAACCAAAAGATTTAGATACTAAAGTAATTGGTGAATTTTTGAACGATAAAGTAGTTATGGTAACAGGAGCTGGTGGGAGCATTGGTAGTGAGATATGCAACCAGTGTGTAAAATTTGGAGTAAAAGAGCTAATTTTAGTTGAACATAGTGAATATAATCTTTATCAAGTAGCTGAGGGACTTTCTTTAAAGAATATTGCACTTAAGCTTCTTTCAGTAACAGATAAAATAGCACTTGATGCAATTTTTTCAACATATAAACCAGAAGTTGTTATTCATGCAGCTGCTTATAAACATGTACCAATTTGTGAAGCCAATCATAAAAGTGCTCTAATAAATAATATTATAGGTTCAAAAAATGTCATTGATTGCTCAATTGAGCATAAGGTCTCAAAAGTTGTTATTATCTCAACTGATAAAGCTGTACGACCTACAAATGTAATGGGTGCTACTAAGAGAGTAGTAGAATTATACGCTCAAAATGTACCCTCTTTTAGTACTGAGATTGTGGCTGTTAGATTTGGAAATGTGTTAGGAAGTAGTGGTAGTGTAATTCCAAAGTTTAAAACACAAATTGAAAGAGGTGGGCCAGTTACAGTAACGCATAAAGAGATAACTCGCTATTTTATGATGATTCCAGAAGCATGTCAGCTGGTTCTCCAAGCTGCATCTATTGCAAAAGGTGGTGAGCTTTTTATATTGGATATGGGTAAACCTATTCGTATCGTAGAGTTGGCGCAGAAGATGATTGCACTCTATGGTAAAGAAGATAGTGTTAATATTGAGTATACTGGACTACGTCCGGGTGAAAAGTTGTATGAGGAGTTGTTAATTAGTGATAGTGAACATAAAACTATTTATGATTCTATATTTATAGCTAGTTTGGAATTTTACGATATAGATAAATTGAGTCAGGATATTAAGTTGTTAATAGAATCAGAGGATTCAATCGCTGCATTGCAGACGATTGTCCCTGAATTTAATCATAAGCCGTAAACTATAGTTCAGTTTTTAAAACCGCTCCAGTAGAAGCATTACTAACTAAAATACGGTAACGTTTTAGCCATTTAGATTTAATATCTTTTTTGTACTCAACAAAGTTAGCACGACGTTTAGATAGTTCATCATCACTTAGCTTCACACTTAAAATATGTTTATCAACATCAATGTCAATAATGTCTCCATCTTTAAGTAGTCCAATTGTACCACCCTCAGCGGCTTCAGGACTAACATGACCAATAGATGCACCACGTGTTGCTCCACTAAATCTACCATCAGTAATTAGCGCAACTTTATCACCAAGTCCCATACCCATAATTAGGCTAGTGGGGCTAAGCATTTCCTGCATACCAGGACCACCACGAGGACCCTCATAACGAATTACTACAACATCACCAGCAGTAACTTTACCACCCATGATGCCAGTAATTGCTTGTTGTTGTGAATCAAACACAACAGCTTTACCACTAAATTGGCGCATTTTTGGATCAATTGCAGCAGTTTTTACAACAGCACCATCAATTGCAAGGTTTCCGTATAAAATACTAAGACCTCCAACTTTAGAGTAAGGATCATCATAAGTATGAATAACAGAAGTATCTTTAATTACCGCATCTTTAATACGTTCACCTAAAGTCTCACCAGTAACAGTAAGAGCGTCAGTTTGTAGAACATTATTTCCACGATTAGCAACCTCTTTCATAACAGCATTTACACCGCCAGCACGTTGGATATCTTCCATGTGTACAGTAGAAATTGCAGGTGAAATTTTTGCAATGTGTGAAACGTTTTCGCTTATTTTATTTATATCTTTTAATTTAAAGTCAACTTCTGCTTCATTCGCAATTGCTAACATGTGAAGAACAGTATTTGAACTCCCACCCATTGCCATATCTACAACAAATGCGTTATTTACAGCTTTTTCATTTAAAATATTGCGCATATTAAAACGTTGGTCATCAGCAATCTCAACAATTCTTTTTGCAGCTGTTCTAACCATTTCATAACGTTCAGGAGTTTGAGCTAGAACTGTACCATTTCCAGGAAGTGCAACACCCATTGCTTCACAAAGACTATTCATAGAGTTTGCTGTAAACATTCCACTACAACTACCACCACTAGGACATGCCTCACACTCTATTTCATAAAGATCTTCATCACTTATCTCATTACGAGACTTTTTACCAACAGCTTCAAAAGCCGTTGCTAAATCTACAGCTGAACCATCTTTAAGATGACCAGCTCTCATAGGTCCACCGCTAATGAAAATTGTTGGTACATTAACTCTAAGCGCTCCCATTAACATACCAGGGACAATTTTGTCACAGTTTGGTACACAAATAAGCGCGTCAAGCTTATGCGCTTGCATAACAGTTTCTATGCTATCTGCAATAATTTCTCGACTTGGAAGACTATAAAGCATTCCATCATGCCCCATTGCTATACCATCATCTACACCAATAGTGTTAAACTCAAAAGGAACACCACCAGCTTTGATAATTTCCTCTTTTATGATGCGACCATACTCTTGTAAAAAGAAGTGTCCAGGGATAATATCAATATGACTATTTGCTATTCCAATAAATGGTTTTTTGAAATCTTCGTCTTTTAAACCTGTTGCTCGCAGAAGCGAACGGTGAGGCGTACGTTCCCATCCACGCTTAATAGTATCACTACGCATTTAAATTCCTTGAAAAAAAGTAAGAGATTATACCAAAGTATATATAGTTTTATATTTATTTGCTTTTATCCTTTACATTTCAAAAATTGTTTGCTATAATTGCGCCCTCAATGCGGGAGTAGCTCAGCGGTAGAGCACGACCTTGCCAAGGTCGGGGTCGCGAGTTCGATCCTCGTCTCCCGCTCCATTGAGACACTGTTTTATGCAACCAATTGAAAAGCATGCCCGGGTGGCGAAATTGGTAGACGCAAGGGACTTAAAATCCCTCGGTCATTTGACTGTACCGGTTCAAGTCCGGTCCCGGGCACCATGTATAATTGGATATAAGTTGGCGACATGGCCAAGTGGTAAGGCAGAAGCCTGCAAAGCTTTTATCCCCAGTTCGAGTCTGGGTGTCGCCTCCAAACAATGTTAAATATGCGGACAGATGGCAGAGCTGGTTGAATGCACTGGTCTTGAAAACCAGCGAGGGTAATACCTCCCAGGGTTCGAATCCCTGTCTGTCCGCCACTCACTAATCTAAAGCAATCCAAATAAGCCTATTAAATCCCTAAAATTAGCCTCTTATTAAACATTTATAGTCTAACACACTCTAAGTCAATAGAAAAAGATTACACGTTACCTGATGGTGACGGATGACATCTATTGGTTAAAAATAGAAGAAGCAAAAGCAGAATCAAGATATTCAAGGATTGTAAGTGCTGAAATGACTTAAAACTTGTACCGTCAACGAGGCGGTGGCTGGAATAATGTATATAAACGATACAGGTATCACAATGATTGAACTTGATAAATACAAAAAATAAAAAGATGAAAGAAAAATAGATAGGTAGGAGTAGGTTAAAAAGCTACAGATTAGTAATTGTAGTAAGTGACCATTAGTAACAATTTTCTCGCTTGTATTTTCAAACAATCCAATAGGTAACAGTATATGAAAAAATTCACTTAGGTTAAATAATTGGTGAAGAAATTAACCTAACCAGAACGATTACCAAACGAGGCTCTTAATGTAAATAATAATTTATACTTTTTCTCAAAAATGAGTATTACTCACAAGCTCCACTATCCTTAATAGCACTCTTTAACTTCTTAAATGATTGATTGTCTATGTAGAGGTTTAGCCATGATTCTACCCATGATGGTATCGGCTTAGTTTCATCATTCCAGTTATTAGTTGTATTGTAAGAAATGTCAGCTTGCAGTGCAAATTCTTTCTTTGATAATCCAGCACTTTTAAGCATTTCGTTTAGTTTGTTTTTTTTCAAAACTTTCCTTTATGTATAAAATTGATGTATAAATTATATCGTATTTCATTTATTAGATGTATTTAGTCTTGACTTTCATATCAATATGATGTATAATATACTTATAAAACATCAAAGAGATGTAAAAAAGACTCAAAATGAGCAACATACCTGATAGCCTAACAAGATATAAAATAGAGCAAGACAAAAACGCAGAAGAATATAACTACGCTTTTGGTGAGCTTGAAGAACGTACAGCAGACCTATTAGCTGAAATAGCATGTATCGCAAAAGGTTATCGCATGATTAACATTGCGACACTACAACAGCTAACAATTAGCGGAACTGTTTACTCAGTTCTTTAAAATATAAATATCATATGGAGGTGATGAAATGAAAAAGTTAAACAAAAAGAGACTACGAAAGATTATTAAAGAGTTACAAAATAACAATGCAGTATCTATTGAAGGAGCAAACTTTAGAGGCTCTTTTGATACTAATATACTTTCTATGAAAAGAAAAATTAATGAGGTACAAAACAATGAAATATGACGCAAAATTAAAATTCAATGATGAACAATCAGAATCACTTAGAATGCTATTTGATGATTTTTATGAAAAAGCACAAGCCATAAA
>Ga0316205_10000383_pt1 | contig 87763 bp, 82 predicted proteins | sample 3monthpyrite_MG_FD_204941 | JGI IMG/M metagenome (GOLD analysis project Ga0316205, IMG submission 204941) | Microbial mat bacterial communities from mineral coupon in-situ incubated in ocean water Damariscotta River, Maine, United States -... | ecosystem: Environmental > Aquatic > Marine >...
GATGTTAATTTCTGGCATTTCAAAGTCTGGAATGTCTATGACTAAGTTATCGAAATCAATTTCTGGAATTACAATGTCTTCAAAGTCAAAATCAAATTTAAAGTTGTCTCCAAAGGGTAAAAATTGGTTTGCATTTGCATTAATTTGTACTTTATTTTTATTCCCTAAGGCTTCAAATTTCCAACTTTTTAAGAATTTTGCTGCTTCCTTTTTAGACAATCCTTCTACGGTAATTACTGCTTTTACAGCAACTTCGTTACGGTTCCAGGTAGCTACATTTATATCTGCATTGGTTGCATTTATAGCAAGAACTACGTTTTTATTTACGTTGAAATTTTCACTGAACTTTTTGTCAAATTTTTGTGCATGTAAACTGCTTATAAAAAAAGCGGTAAACAAAAATCCAACAACTTTATAGGTTTTGAGTTTCATTTTGTTTTAAATTTAATTGTTTTAAATCGTTTAATTGTTTTTTTAATCGCTGCAATAACTGTAATCGTAATTGCAAATTGTTTATCAATGCATTGATAATTTCATCATTAACTCCTTTTGTATTGAGCTCTTGAGTTAATGACTTGTATTCAGTGGTTAGCTCGCCAATTTTTGCTAAATAACCATCTAAAATTTCTTTATTAGAATCGTTTACACTTAAATTACTAATCTCATAATTTATAGTGCTTACGTAATATTTTTCTATCGAATTTAATTCTGGAGATAAGCTCCCCAAACTAATTTCTTTGGTTGGTTTTATTTCTTCTGGTGTTGGTTCTAAACCAATATAACCAATTGCTAAACTCACAATAATTACTACAGAAGCTGCAACTTGTAACCATTTATAGTTCCTCTTTTTTGGCTGATGATGTACTTCTTTAAGCAATCTATCTTCAAAATTATTTCTATGCTTTGCCGATAAAGAAACGTCTTTGTTCTTATAATTTTTCATGATTTCTCTAATATCCTTCGACATAATTTTGTTCTTTTAAAAGTTCTTGTAGTTGCTTTTTTCCTCTCATTAAATGCGTTCTAGAAGCAACTTCTGTAATTCCTAATACTTGTGCTATTTCTTGATGATCGTATCCTTCTAATAAATATAATGACAACACCACACTATATTTTTCTTTTAAACTTTTGATGGCATTTACAATAAAATCAGCTTGTAAACTATGCGCAACACTCCAATCTTCATTCTCTTCTACTTGTTCATACACCTCATCATTTAAAGAGATTATTTCTAATTTTCGTTTCTTTAACCAATCTAAACTATTGTTAATTACAATTCGTTTTAACCAAGCTCCAAAACTAACGTCTCCTTTAAAAGAATGTATTTTTTGAAAAGCTTTTATAAATGAATCTTGCATCAAATCTTCTGCAATAAAACGATCTTTTACATATCTGTTTGCAATTGTACACATTGCGTTACAGTACAAATCATACAATTGCATTTGTGCTTTTGCATCATTATTTTTACAGGCATCAATTAAATGATTGTGTACTTCTTTTGTTTGATTCATTGTTGATTAATTACCCTAAAGACGAACCTTTTTTCGTTGTGTTGCAAAATGCAATTAATTTATTCCTAAATTTACACTAATTATTTTTTCAACGCTACTATGGCTCTTAAAAAAAAATCTGCATTGCAAGAAAAAAAAGGTGTTTTACAGCCAGAAACTACCAATCCTTTTGCTGCACAACAAATTAAAAAAAGTAGAAGTAAACAATTTTCTGTAGAAGAATTTGTTACAAAAATTGTTGCTGGAGATATTGCTTTTTTAAGTAGAGCCATTACGTTGGTAGAAAGCACCAATGCAACACATCAAGAAAAAGCCAACAAAATCTTAGAACGTTGTTTACCTTTTGTAAATAATTCTACTAGAATCGGAATTACTGGTGTTCCTGGAGTTGGAAAAAGCACGTTTATAGAAAGTTATGGAAAATACCTAACCAATCAAGGAAAAAAAGTTGCTGTATTGGCAATAGATCCAACAAGTTCTATCAACAAAGGAAGTATTTTAGGTGATAAAACTCGAATGGAAGAATTGGTTACCGATGCAAATGCATTTATCAGGCCTTCGCCTTCAGGAACTTCGTTAGGTGGCGTTGCTCAAAAAACACGCGAATCTATTATTTTGTGTGAAGCTGCTGGTTTTGATACCATCATTATTGAAACTGTTGGTGTTGGACAATCTGAAACTGCTGTACATTCTATGGTAGATTTCTTTTTATTACTTAAAATAGCTGGAGCTGGTGATGAATTACAAGGCATAAAACGCGGAATTATAGAAATGGCTGATGCCATAGTAATTAATAAAGCAGACGGAGACAATATCCAAAATGCCAATATTGCAAAAACAGCGTTTAATAGAGCGTTACATTTATATCCGCTAAAAGAAAGCAAATGGCAGCCAAAAGTATTAACTTGTAGTGCTTTAGAACATAACGGAATTGATAAGGTTGATTTTATGATTGAGGAATATTTAGAGCTGACCAAAAAAAATGGTTATTTTACACAGCGTAGAAGTGAGCAAAACATTTATTGGCTAAAAGCAACAATTGAACAACAATTAAAAGATGCTTTTTACAAAAACAAAAAAGTTGCAAAACAATTAGAAGTAGAATTAAAAAAGCTAGAAAAAGGAAATACAACACCGTTTAATGCAGCTAAAAGATTGTTGAAAAAATAAAAATTTAATGAATACAAAAATCTACATAAACCATTTGTTAAGAGCATTCGTTTTTTCTCTTTTAATTATAAGTTGCACCAACGAATCTTCTTCACTTCCTATTGAATCAACCGATAAAAAACTTACCATTTTTATTCTAAATGATATTCATGGGCAAATTGATAATTTTGCAAAAGTAAAATATCTTGTTGATCAAGAAAAAACCAAAACAAATGTAATCTTAACAAGTGCTGGAGATATTTTTTCTGGAAACCCAATCGTAGATAACTACCCACAAAAAGGATTTCCAATAATTGATCTTATGAATCGTGTTGGCTTTGATGTTTCTGTAATTGGTAATCATGAATTTGATTATGGAGAAGCAAACTTAAAAGAAAGAATGGAACAAGCTAAGTTTAATTGGGTTTGCGCAAATGTTCAAACCAATACTTCTGTGATTCCACAACCATCACCATATAAAACGATTACTACAAACAACATAAACATTACTTTTTTAGGACTTGTAGAAACTGACGGTAAAGAAAATGCTATCATTCCTTCTACACATCCATGGCGCGTTAAAAACTTGACTTTTCAAAACCCAGAAGATGTTGTTGCAAAGTACGCAGCTATTAAAGATACAGAAAATTCAGATTTACTAATTGCATTAACACATATTGGTTATTCTAAAAGCGGTGGAAGATTAGGTGATTATCAATTGGCAACACAATTTCCGTTTTTTGATATAATTATTGGCGGACATTCACATTCTAAAATTGATGAAGTAGTAAACAACATTCCCATTTTTCAAGCGGGTAGTTATTTAAATTACATTGGAAAAATAGAACTAACAATAACGAGTAAATCCGTAAAAACGATTACCTATAAATTAATAGATTTAAATACAATTACAGAAGAAGATGCTGAAATAAAAAGCATTATTGAGAACTACAACGACGAACCTTTTTTTAATGAAGTTATTGGTTCTTCTGAATTAAATCACTCAAGACCTCAAGTTGGAAACTTTACTGCGGATGCATTAAGATTACAAATGGGTGTTGATGTAGCTTTCCAAAATACAGGCGGAGTTCGTGCTAATTTAGACAAGGGAGATATTACAAAAAAAGAAATATTTCAAATATTACCTTTTAACAATCCAACAGTAACCTACAATATGACGGTTGCCGAAATTAAAAACTTCTTAAAAGGTTCTGGTACTGGTTTGTATTATGCTGGAGTTACATTTCAAAAAAGCAATAACGATATTGTTGTAAGAGATTTAAAAGGAGATATTATAAATGATTCTACCATATTAACTGTAGGTACAAATGATTATATTCCTGCTGTTTATGACACGTATTTTCCTGCTTCAAAAATTGTAAGTTCTAAAACAGATGCAGAAACGGTTATTTCTTTTTTAAAAGAAATAAACAATAAAGTAAATTACCCGACAAGCGATAATTATTTTAAGTTTTAGTTATAATATTTTATCTAAGAAATCATTCCTTCTTTCTGATCAGACAAAAATGAATATCTTTGCTTTTTAAATTACCAAATGCTTAAAAAAATTCCTAATTACATTAAATACATCTTTACAAATGCATTGGCATTATTTGTGTATGCACTTTTATTTCGTATCCTCTTCTTTTTCTTTTTCGCACAACTAGAAACTGCAACAAATACTGAAATAAAAGAAGCTTTTTTAATTGGCATTCGTTATGATATCAAGTTGGCTGTGTTAGCTATTTTTCCGATCGCCATCTTACTTTTTATTGTTAATTATCGCTTTTTTAATTATACTATCTACAAAAAAATAGCAACTATATACCTAACATTCTGCTATATAATAATCACGTTATTTTATGTATTTGACTTTGGCTATTATGATTATTTAAGTATCCGTTTAGACGCTGCTTCTCTACGTTTTATAAGTAATTTAAAAATTTCTACACAAGTATTATTTGAAAGTTACCCAGTTTACAAAGGATTCTTCGGATTACTTATTCTTACTTTTCTTGTATATAAATTGGTTTCCTTTTTATACAACAAACAACATGTAAGTATAAGCACAAGTTCTAAAATGCAAAAAGCATTTTTTATCATCATTCCGTTTTTTGTGTTGTCTTTTGGAGTATATAATAGTTTTACACATTATCCATTACGATGGAGTCAGGCGTTCTTTTCTAAAAATCAAGCGGTAAATCAGTTTGCATTAAATCCAATCTTATATTTTTTTGATAGCTTTGCGTTTAGAAGTACAGGCTTCGATATAGAAAAAACAAAAAAATACTACCCAACTGTTGCCAATCATTTAAACTTACCAAAAGATTCTTTATACTTTAAAAGAAGCTTTCTAAGAGCAGATTCTATTACTGCAACTCCAAATGTAGTTATTGTTATGTTAGAATCATTAGGAGTTGCACCCATGAGTTACTATGGAAATCCTGTGCAAACTACTCCAAAAATGGATAGTTTATTAAACGTAAGTGCACACTTTACCAATTTTTATGTACATAAGCCAGGAACCGCAGCAAGTGTATTTGCAAGTATTACTGGTTTACCAGATGTAGATAACATTAGAACCGCTTCTAGAAACCCAATGGTTATTGACCAACGTATTATTTTTGATCAATTTACCGGCTATGAAAAATTATATTTTTTAGGAGGAAGTGCTAATTGGGCAAATATTAGAGGTGTTTTTCAATCTAATATTACCGATTTAAAAATCTTTGAAGAAGGGAGTTATCAAATAGAAAACAGAGCAGATGTTTGGGGTATTGATGATTATGAATTGTTTAAAGAATCTGATAAAGAATTGGCAAAATTACATCAACAGAAAAAACCCTTTATTGCTTATATACAAACGGCAACCAACCACATGCCTTTTACAGTTCCTGATAAAAAGGAAGCCTATTTTCCTTTAAAAGAAGCTGCTATTTCTAAAGAATTACTTAAAAAATCTGGTTTTAAATCTGTTGCACAAATTAATGCATTGCGATACTTAGATTTTAACGTAGATGCGTTTTTAAAAAGAGCAAAAAAATCTGGTTATTATGACAATACCATTTTTTTGTTTTTTGGAGATCACAACACGTCCATGAACCCTGTTGACTTTTTAGAGAAAAAAGAATTTGAATTAGGGACACAAGTACACCATGTTCCGTTTTTTATACATGCTCCAAAATTTGTAAACACAGCTGTACATGCTAAATATGCTAAATTGGTAGATGTTGTTCCTACAGCTGCAAGTTTAGCTAAAATAAATTATACGAATTACACCTTAGGGTCCGATATTTTAGATAGCTCAAAAACAAAACCCTTTGCTTTTTTGTATCAAACTTTAAATGGAGAACCTGCCATGGGTTTATTGCAAAATGATTTTTACTTTACCCTTACCAACGTAACTAATACCGCAAATTTATACAGTACAAAAAATGCCAATTTAATTGATATTAAAAAACAATATCCTTTTGTTACAAAACAAATGGACAGCCTTTTAAGAGGGTTTTACCATGCCACAAAGTATTTGTACTACAATAATAAAAAATTAAGTAATTAGCATAGCTTAATTAGCTGCCTTAGAATGACATACAACTTTCTATCTTATCTGTTCGAGCGCAATCGAGAACTATACCCTTTTAAAAGGCTTAGCCTGTACTCTAACAGACATTTTATTCATAAAACGAACAGAGCATGCAGTTATTTATATACCTCTAAATTATTTTTTTGTAACTTTAACAAAATTGCTAAAAATTCTAACACCTTAATATTGCATAAGTAACTTAGAAATTTTACACATTAGTTTTCTTTTTTAACTTCTAAAACCCCTTTGTATATGAAGCATTTCATACGCATAAATAGCCCACCGTAATTATTTTTTTTACAAAAAACCTGTTTACAGGCACTACACCATTTATTTATAACCATTAAAATTAATAACATGAAAAAACAAATTTTAGCAACCATACTATTTTTAGCACTAAGCTTTAGCGCCAATAGCCAAATTACCAAAGGAAATTGGATGCTGGGGGGCGATGCAAATTTTTATTATTCTAATACAAGTATTAGTACTTCATCAAATTATTCAATCTTTATTAATCCAAACATTGGCTATTTTATTAAAGATAGACTTGCAATTGGAAGTCAATTAGGGATTTCCTTTAATGATAGTAGTACATCTCTATCATTAAACCCTTTTATTCGCTACTATCTATTAAAACAAGATAAAAAAATCAATTATTTTACAGAAGCAGGTTTTGGTTATGGTGCTATATTTTCGAAAAACACTAATAGTACCTATAAAACAATAGGTTACAATATAAAAGCAGGTTCTGTCTTCTTTTTAAATGATGTCATTGGTTTAGAGTTTAGTTTAAAGTACTTATACGGAAAGCAACTTTCTTTTAATACTACTAGTCAAAACCTTATTATTGGATTTGGCTTTCAAATACATTTAGAAAAAAATAATTAAAATAAAAAAATTATGAAAAATTCAAAATACAATACAATACAATACAATACCTTGCTAAGCCTTTCTTCTTTTTAGCAATTCTCTGTACTTCTTTTTTAAGCTTTGGGCAAGTCATAATACCTACTATTAACGATATGACTTATCAAGAAACAGGTTCTCAAATACCTGATTGTGGTACTATCAATTTTAAACCTAATATTAATGTCAGAATTCTTTTTAAAGTAAACCTTCAAAAAAATATTACTGAAAACGGAAACGGGTGGTTAAGAATATCTATTAAACGCAATTCATTCATCTCGGAAACACCAATTGAAACTTTAGGGATATTCACAGTTAATTGGACTGATGATACACAAAGTGGCACATCAACTTATGAAGAATCTTATGACATAACTTTAAATGGGCTAAGTTTTGATAATTCTGAGGGGATATTATACGCAGAGTTTACAAATTCAGTTAACGAAGCATATAAATCTTGTGAATATGACGTTATCAAATCACCAACATTTACGTTAAACCATCAAACACTTCCCATATCATGCTCTAACACCAATTCTGTAACTTTTATAGTTAGCAATGTGTATAGTCATTTAGGTACTTTGTCATATAACTGGTCTGTTGGTAGTGGTTGGTTGTACAATGGTAGTACAGCACCAAACAGTATTACAACAACAAGTAACTCGCTCGTTTTAACGCCCAATGCAAACCCGCCTGGCAATATTAGTGTCACTCCAATTTTAGATGGTGTCAATTACCCAGCATTAACAAGTACTGTAAGTTTGGCTGCATTCAATCCTAATTATGTCATAACAGGTAGTAATTCCATTTGTACGAGTAATACTTACTCAGTAAGTGTACCTTCTGGAGAGAGTATTACTTCTTGGAGCACTTCTAACATTAATATTGCAACAATTACAGCAAATGGCAACCAAGCAACAGTAACCAAATCTTTAAGCAGTGGTTTTATTACCATTAGTGCCATTGTAACAAATTCTTGTGGACAAACGGCAACGCTAACTAAAAATAATGTGTTTGTAGGCAGGCCTCTTATATCTGAAAAAATTTTTGGTCCTACAACTGTTGGACAAGGTGAAGTAGCAAATTATTCTGTCGATCCAATTCCAGGAGCAAGCTCTTATGGTTGGAGGTTACCATATCCTTACCAAATAGTTACAAATTTTGATTATTTTGGACAAAGCTGGCAACTATTAAACGCTACCATGAATAGTTCAGCAATTAGCTCAGTAACGGGGTATTCTGGCACCTCTGGTTTTGTACAAGTTTGGGGTGAAAACAATTGTGGTACAGGGTCTGCTAAAAAAATATATGTTACACATACTGGCTCTGGAAGTGGAGGTGGTCAGTTTCCTATCGCTGCACCAATAGAAGATATTTTATTAAAAGATTCGTTTTCTATTTATCCAAATCCAGCAAAAAATAGTTTAACGATAACCAAACTTACAAAACTAGAAGGTAATACTGCTATTATTAAACTTTTTGATATAAGAGGTAAGCTAATTCAAAATACTACTTTTGATACTAATAAAATTAATTTCAATACCGATCATTTAAAAAATGGTACGTATTTATTAATTATTACTAGCAAAGACAAAGCAATCACTAGAAAAATAATTGTAAACCATTAGATTTAATAAAGGTTGAGAATTCATCAAGTTCTCAACCTTTATTCTCTTAAAAATTAAGTAAATAATGTTCGCTCTAAAAAAGCGTAGAGTTTAAAAAAAGCATATCCTATACTGCCTCCTATTGTAGCTCCAGCTAAAACATCTATCGGAAAGTGTACTCCCAAATACAGCCTACTGTATGCAAAGAATAGTGGAAAAATAAAAAGGATTTTTATATATGTAAATTTGTCTTTAAAAAGCATCCAAATAAACACAGTAAAAGCCATCGAGCTTGTTGCATGACCCGATGTAAAACTATAACTCTGTGGTGTTATTAATGTTCTTAATACATTACTGATGCGAAAGTCATTATTAGGTCGTAACCTTTCAAAAACCCCACGAATAAAATTAGTAAATTGATCGGAAAAAGTAATCATTAAAATTAAAAAAAAGAACAGGAAAACGCCTTTTTTCCAACCAAAGTTTTTAAAAATCAAAAAGAGAATAAAAGCCAACAATGGAGCCCAATTAAATTGATTGGTAATAAACAACCAAAACGGATCCCATTGCTCGCTTCCTAAACTATTTAAAAAAATTAAAAGTTCTCTATCTTTTTGAATCAGCGTTTCAAACATCTACTATTTGCCAACTTTTACAAGTTCAAGATCAAATACTATATCTGCTTTAGGTGGAAATGGTCCTCCGCCTCTTTCTCCATAAGCAAGGTAATACGGAATAAATAATCTCACTTTTCCACCTTGTCGCATCTGCAAAAGAGCTTCTGTAACTCCTGGAATCATGGCTCGCTTATTCATTGTAAATTCAAAAGTTTTTTTACCCTCTGTGGTTTGTATCAACTTTCCGGTAGCCAAACTAATCGTATAATGTATTTCAGTTAATGTTGTTTTATCAAATTTTTTCCCTCTTCCCTTTTTAAGAGTTAATATTTTTAGTCCAGAATCTGTCTTTTTTGCTTTTGCAGCATTCATTTTTTTAGCAAATATTTTAGATGCTACAGTAGTTTTTTCAAGGCGTAATCTTTCTTTTTCAATAGCTGATTTAGCAGCTATTTCAAATTGATCTTCAAAAACTTTTGGAGCATCAAACTCTTTGGCTTTATCTCCTATTCTAATAATTGCAATATGTTTAATTACATCACCTTTAGCAATAGAATCTACCACAGCTTGTCCTTCATTTTGCACTTTACCAAACACATTGTGTACACCATCTAACCACGGAGTAGCTGTGTGGGTAATAAAAAACTGACTTCCATTTGTGTTTAATCCGCTATTTGCCATTGATAAAACACCAGCACTACTATGGGTATATTTTAATTTATTCAATGAATCTTTTGGAAATTCATCATAAAACTTATAACCTGGTCCACCGGTTCCATTGGCTAACGGATCACCACCTTGAATCATGAAATTTGGCATAACACGGTGAAATGTTAATCCGTCATAAAAATTTATCCCTTTTAATGAATCTACTATTTTCGGATTATTCCCTTCTGCTAATGAAACAAAATTTGCCACAGTTAGTGGTACATCATCTAGGTGCAATTTTACCAATATATCTCCTTTACTCGTTTCAATATCTGCATACAAACCTTCTTCTAAATTTGCATGTTTTTGAGGCTTACATGCCGTTACTAAAAACAGGGTAGCAATTGCTATTACTTTTAAAATTCTCATGGTATTCTTTTTTTAGGTTATGTTATTTGTCTTTTAATATATCAATCAATTCAACTTCAAATATCAACGCAGAAAATGGTTTCATTTTGTCTCCAGATGGTGCTTTACCATAAGCCAATTCTTGAGGAATAAACAACTTATACCTCGCTCCTTTTCTCATAAGCATAAGCCCCTCTCTAAAACCTGTAATTACTTGCCTTACCACAAACCCTTCTGCTTTTTTTCTTTCAATTGTGCTTGTAAATACTGTACCATCTAAAAGCATCCCTTGGTAGTGAACAATAACTCTAGAGTCAATTTTTGGATGCGGTCCTTTTCCTTCTTTCACTACAATATACTGCAAGCCGCTTTTGGTAACTTTTACCCCTTTTTTTGATTTATTCTTTTCTAAAAAAGCCTCACCTTCTTTCTTTACATAATCATAAGTGACTTTGTTACTTTCATCTACTTTTTTCAGAAAATAGGGTCTAATAATCTTATTCAATTGTTTGTTTTCTAGTAAAAAATTTAAAGAGTCCATTCCATTTTTATACCCTTCTATAAAAAGAGCAGCATCTACTTCTTTAAAGTTTATGTTAAATTGATTTGCCATATCTAACCCTAAAGCATAGCTCACAGAATCAACTTCACTTTTAAGATCTTTTTTTATTATTGCTTCATTTTTACAAGAAACTATTGTCACTATTAACGCAAGAATTGCGATTTTTTTTATTGCTTTCATTTTTAATTATTATTCTATATTTATTAAACTTACTGTACTTTGTATTGATTGATTGATTCCTATTTTATTTCCATCTCCCGAAACACCAAATGCACGATAAGAAGGAATCACAAATGTAATGGTTTCTCCGATTTTCATCAACTTTATTCCATCTTGTAATCCAGGAATAAAATCTTCTTTATCTACAACATATTTTTTCAACCCTAAAAAAGCTTTATCATATATAATATTTCCGTTTAAATCTAGAATATCATATTGAATGGTTACAATGTTTCCTTTCTTTGGTAAAGAATTACTTTCAGTAATTTTTGTAGTATATACATACCAAAATCCTTTTAATGAGGTTTGATATATACGAGTAGAATCTAACGAAATTAATCGTTGTATTTTTTGATTTTCTAATTCATTTAACTTTTTATTTTCTTCAATAATTTCTGCAGTAATGGTTCCCGTCTTTTGTGAAACAGGTCTTCTTGCTTCTGGAGTTGAGCACGAGAAAAACAATAAAAAACAAAAAGTTATGACTAAATTACTTCTCATAAGACTCTTTTAATTCTTGCTGATATTTTGGCAACAATGATATAAAATACGCTACCGTTTCTTCTAAATTCAAATCAGATTTTCCACCAGCAGCATTGTCATGTCCGCCACCGTTAAAATGATTTCTAGAAAATTGATTTACAGAAAAATTCCCTTTAGATCGAAAAGATATTTTTATGATTTTCTGCTCTTTATCTTCAATAAAAATTGCTGCAAAAACTATATTTTCTAAAGAAAGTGCATAATTCACAACACCTTCAGTATCTCCTTTTTGATAACTATTTTTTTTCTTTTCTTCTTCCGATAAGGTAATAAAAGCCGTTTTATACATTGGCAATGCTCTTAAATTTGTCAATGCTTGTCCTAAAAGCTGCAACCTTCCATAAGAATTCACATCGTATACTTGATTGTGAATTTTATCATTTTCTGCGCCTTTATCAATTAAGTCGGCAATTATTTTATGTGTTAAACTTGTTGTAGACCGAAAACGAAAAGAGCCCGTATCTGTCATAATTCCTGCATATAAACTGGTTGCGATTTTAGCATCAATTAAATCAACATCATCTAATAATTCTAAAAATTGATACACCATTTGGCATGTTGATGAAATACTTGTGTCTGAATACAAATAGGTTGCAATAGCATCGGGTTGTTGATGGTGATCAATCATTGCGAAACTATTGGGATAAACCTCTAATGTTTTTTGCATGTCATCACCTACTCTATGCAAAGCATTAAAATCTAATAAAAAAATCAAATCAGAATTATTAATAGCTCTTTTTGCTTGCTTATTTTGCTTGTCAAATTTAATTACCTGTTCTGAGCCTGGTAACCAATGCAAAAAAACCGGATATTCATTCGGCGCTACAACAGTTGCATTATGTCCTTTCTTTTGTAAATACATACACAACCCCAAAGTAGATCCCATGGCATCTCCATCTGGATTTCTATGTGGTACAATTACAATGTTTTTAGGAGTTTCTAAAAATGCTTGTAAATGTTGTATTTGTGCTTTATCCATAAGGTGCGAATATACAATTTAATCCCTTATTTTATAATTAAAATAATCTTACATTTGTGTTAAATAAATCAAAAAAACAATGAAAAAAACATTCTTATTTTCAATCGTGTTACTTGTAGCAAGTTGTACTACGCCCAAAAAAAAAGACCCAACTAATTTACAAAAAACTGCTGATTTGATTATTTCTTTTGGCTCTTGTAATATGCAACTCGCAGAAAACATACTTTGGAAAGAAATTGCTAAAAATAATCCATCAATATGGATTTGGGGTGGAGATGTTATTTATTCTGATACTGATAACATGGCAAAAATGAAAAAAGACTACGAAAAACAATGGACACAAAAAGGCTATGCAGATTTTTCAAATTCTGTAACAGTTCTAGGTACTTGGGATGACCATGACTACGGATTAAATGATGGAGGAATTGAATTTCTTAAAAAGAATGAGAGTGAACAATTATTTTTAGATTTTCTAAAAGTTCCTAAAGATAGCCCTAGAAGAAAACAAAAAGGTGTTTACCATTCTCAAGTTTTTAACACAACTAAAGGAAGCGTTAAAGTACTTGTTTTAGATACTCGTTACTTTAGGTCAAAACTTACAAAATCAAAAGTCTCAGGGAAAAAATATCAACCAAATATTTATGGAGAAGGAACCGTTTTAGGAGAGACTCAATGGAATTGGTTAAGTAATGAACTAACAAACTCTACAGCAGATTTTAACTTAGTTGTTAGTAGTATTCAAGTACTTTCTTCTGAACACGGTTTTGAATCTTGGGGTAATTTTCCGCATGAAGTAGATCGATTTAAAAACGTAATAACATCCTCAAAAGCAAAAGGTATATTAATTTTATCTGGTGATAGACACATTTCTGAATTTACAAAAATTAAAATTGACAGTTTATCGTATCCGTTAGTTGACTTTACATCAAGCGGATTGACACATTCTTATTCTAATTTTTCTAGTGAGTTAAACCCAAATCGACAAGGAAAAGTAGTGTCAGAAATTAGCTTCGGCGTGCTAAAATTCGATTTTAAATCGAAAAAAATCACCATGCAAATGAGAGGAAAAGAAAATAAATTACAGCAAGAATATATTCAAGTTTACAATTAACTTGCAATTAACATTTAAAACTGTATTTTTGCACAAAATTTTAAAAACAGAAATGGCAACAAATAGAACATTTACAATGATTAAGCCTGATGGTGTTGAAAACGGACACATCGGTGCAATTTTAGAAAAAATTAACGCTGCAGGATTTAGAATTGTAGCGTTGAAATTAACACAAATGACCATGGCAGATGCAGAAGCTTTTTATGCTGTGCATAATGAACGTCCATTTTTTGGTGAATTGGTAGAATTCATGACTCGAGGAGCAATTGTTGCTGCCATCTTAGAAAAGGAAAATGCAGTAGATGATTTTAGAGCTTTAATTGGCGCTACAAATCCAGCTGAAGCTGCAGAAGGAACTATTAGAAAACTATACGCAACTTCTATAGGAGAAAATGCGGTACATGGTTCTGATTCTGACGAAAATGCTGCTATCGAAGGAGCTTTTCATTTTGCAGGAAGAGAACTTTTTTAAGAAAGTTTCCTAATAAAAAAAACTTAACTATAAAATGCTCGTTGTGATTTATGTTGAATTTATTTCAGTGTTGCAACGAGTTTTTTTGTTTTAAGAATAAATGATAAAACGTTTCTATTTAAAAATGTGATTCTCGCTTCCTTAAGAAGGATATCCAAATAATAATTATTGCTCACTCATATTACTAAAACTGATAACTGAATATTATACCAACATCAATTTAGTAATCAATTCCTCTCCCATTTTTTCATTCATCATATTAATTATTTTCTCTTTTCCATAACTCAGCTCTTCTCTTAAAACAGAAGAAGACAAAGCCACCACCAATGTTTTGTTTTGCAATTGCACTTTGGTTGTGTAAGAAACAACTCCTTGACCCATTAATATTGCCCAAGCTTCTTCAATTTCAATTTTCTGCATTCCTTTTGTCAGATTATTCTCTTTGATAAAAGAAGCCATTAAATCTTTTACTGAAAAGGAATCGTTTTCTCTTTTTGCCATTAGGTTAGTTTAAAAATTTCATACGACTTATTGCTTTGCTTCAAAATTGCTTCGGTACGTTCTGCATGTGTATCTGTAATAAATATTTGACCAAACTCATCTTGATTCACCAAATCTATAATTTGACCTACTCGATGCCCATCTAATTTATCAAAAACATCATCTAATAATAAAATTGGTGTAACATTAGATTGGTCTTTTATCAGTTGAAACTGCGCCAATTTTAAGGCAATTAAATATGATTTTTGTTGTCCTTGAGAACCAAATTTTTTAATAGGATATTCGCCAATATCAAAACTTAAATCATCTTTATGAACGCCAACACTTGTGTATTGCAACACTCTGTCTTTTTGTAAATTCTCTGTTAATAATTGCTCAAAAGGCATCATATGTAACTGACTTTTGTAAGTCAATTTTACCGATTCTTTGTCTTCAGAAATGGTTTGATATTTCTGATTAAAAATAGGTGCAAATCGTTCTAAAAAAGCAGAGCGTTTCTTATAAATCTCTGTTCCCAAAGATATCATTTGCACATCATAAATGTCTAAATTTAAAGCATCAAAAGTTCTATTTGCTGCAAAATATTTTAACAATGCATTTCGTTGACTTACTACTTTTGTATAAGTAATTAATGTTTTTAAGTATCCTTTATCCTGCTGAGAAATTACACCGTCAATAAATTTTCTTCTGGTATCACTTCCTTCTGCAATTAAATCTCTATCAGTTGGTGAAATAATTACCAACGGCAATTGTCCAATATGCTCAGAAAATTTTTCATAAGCTCTTCCGTTTCTTTTCAATACTTTTTTTTGTCCTTTTTTAAGACTACAAATAATATTTTCTTTCCTTTTATTGATGGAATAATTTCCTTCAATCATAAAAAATTCTTCTCCGTGCCTTATATTTTGTCCCGCAATGGGATTAAAATAACTTTTTGTAAATGATAAATAATAAATTGCATCCAAAATATTCGTCTTTCCAATTCCATTGTCACCTACAAAACAATTTATCTTCTCCTGAAAATCAAAGGATTGTGTTGCAATATTCTTAAAGTTCACTAAAGAAATTCGCTGTAAATACATTTTTGATATTTAATTTAAAAAAGAAATTGCAAATTATTGAAAATTTAGCGAATTATCCACTTTTAAAATCCAATAAAAAAAACTATTTTTGCCTACAAATTTTTAGAGAAATGGCGACATATAAGAAAAGAGGAGGAAAATCAAAAGAGAAAGCTCAAATTCAAGACCAAAGCACCACTGCAGAAGTTTTTAACACCTTAGACGAAACAGCTTCTGGAGCTGAACAATGGATTGAAAAAAACAGCAAACCTTTGTTTTCTGGATTGGTTATTGTTGCTGCATTAATTTTAGGGTATTTAGGGTATAACAAATACATTATTGAGCCTACCGAAAAAGAAGCAACGAATGAATTGGCTTTTCCTAGAAAATATTTTAACGACGCTACAACGCTTAGTTTAGATATAGATTCTTTGTTAAATTTAGGCTTAGATGGTGCAGACGGAAAATATGGGTTTTTAGATATTGCAACGATGTACAGTAGTACAAAAGCAGGGAATTTAGCAAATTATTATGCTGGAATTTCTTATCTAAAACTTAAAAAATATGATAAAGCAATTGAACACTTAAGTAAATTTTCTTCGGATGACGAATTGTTAGGACCAACTGCTTTAGGTGCAATTGGTGATGCTTTTGCAGACATCAATCAGGCAAAAGAAGCGTTAAAGTACTATGAAGAAGCAGCAAATAAAAAAGACAATGATTTTACAAGTCCATTATTTTTATTTAAAGCAGCTGCAACTGCAATGGAATTGAAAGAGTATGGTAAAGCAGAGAAATTATACATTAAAATAAAATCAGAGTATCCAGCATCTACAGAAGCAAGTGATATTGATAAGTATATCAATAGTGCAAAGTTTGCTGTTAAAAATTAAATTTAATGGCTACTACCAATTTATCTTACTACGACAAGACAACCATCCCAAATGCGAAACAATTTCGGTTTGGGATTGTTGTTTCTGATTGGAATCCAGAGATTACAAGAGGACTATCAAAAGGAGCTATTGAAACTTTGATAACTTGTGGAGCAGAGATCAAAAATATTATTACCTGGGAAGTTCCTGGTAGTTTTGAATTGGTTTACGGTTGTAAAAAAATGATTCTATCTCAACAAGTAGATGCCGTTATTGCAATTGGAAATGTCATTAAAGGTGAAACCAAACACTTTGATTTTGTTTGCGATGGTGTTACACAAGGAATTGTAGATTTAAATATCAAATACGATGTGCCTGTAATTTTTTGTGTGTTAACAGATAATACAAAGCAACAGTCTATAGATCGATCTGGTGGAAAACTAGGAAACAAAGGTGTAGAATGTGCAGTTGCCGCTATAAAAATGGCTAATATCAAAACCTTAACTTCACTGAAACAATAATAGTGTAAATATACTTTTCAATATTTTTTGACTACTACTTTTATTTCTGTAAATTTGACTTCAATCTTACAATTGGTTTGGTTTTTGTTATTCTAAAATCACATATAATTAAGATGTAACATATTATGGGATTTATAAAACGTAAGGTTAAAAAATTTGAGTACAATCCTAGATATTATAAAGGAGATGGAAATCCGTATGAAATAAAACAAAAATTTGATGAATACAGAGGGCCTTTAGGTGGTAAAGGCATTAAGTCTAAATTTTTTAATGCTCTTAATGAATCTAAAAATTCTATCGATAGAGGCTTTAACAAAACAACAATTGTTGTTATTGTTGTTTTGATTCTTGTTTTTCTTTTGGTCATCGATTTTGATTTATCTATTTTCTTAAATAACTAATGTCAGATATCATTCAGCTTTTACCAGATCATGTTGCCAATCAAATTGCTGCTGGAGAAGTAGTTCAACGACCTGCTTCTGTTGTAAAAGAATTACTAGAAAACGCTATTGATGCTGAGGCAACTTCTATCAAATTATTGATAAGAGATGCAGGAAAAACTTTGGTTCAAGTAATTGACAACGGGAAAGGCATGAGCGCTACAGATGCAAGATTGTCATTTGAACGCCATGCTACTTCTAAAATTAAAACTGCACAAGATTTATTTAATTTAAACACCAAAGGTTTTCGTGGAGAAGCTTTAGCGTCTATAGCAGCAATTGCACATGTAGAACTTAAAACAAAACAAGAAAACGAAGAAATCGGTACACAACTAAAAATTGAAGGTAGCAAGGTCATTTCTCAAGATGTTGTTTCTACTTCAAAAGGAACAAGCATTGCGGTAAAAAATCTGTTTTACAACATTCCAGCAAGGAGAAACTTTTTAAAATCTGACACTATTGAAACGCGTCATATTATTGATGAATTTCAACGTGTTGCATTAGCACATCCTTTAGTATCATTTTTATTGCACCATAATAACAATGAAATTTATCATCTTAAAAAAAGCAATCTTAGAAAAAGAATTGTAGCTGTTTTTGGAGCAAAAATGAATGAAAAATTGGTTCCAATAGATGAATCTACAGATTTAATTTCAATTCAAGGTTTTGCCGCAAAACCAGCGTATTCAAAAAAGAAAAGAGGAGAACAGTTCTTTTTTGTGAATGATCGCTTTATTAAAAGTGCCTATTTAAACCACGCAGTAGTAAATGCTTTTGATGGTTTATTAGAAAACGGATATCATCCATCGTATTTTTTATACTTAACAGTTCCTACAAGTAGTATTGACATCAATATTCACCCTACAAAAACAGAAATCAAATTCGAAAATGAAAAAGCATTATACGCTATTTTAAGAGCAACAGTAAAGCATAGTTTGGGGCAGTATAATGTGGCACCAATCTTAGATTTTAATAGAGATGCAAGTCTTGATATTCCTTATCAATTTAACACAAAACCTACTAACGGAAATACTCCGAAAATTACAGTTGACCCAAATTTCAATCCCTTTAAAACTACCAATCAAAACTATCAAAAAGACGCTACCAATTGGGAAACCCTCTATACAGCTCTAGAAACTACTGAAAGCAATCAACAGGAAGAATTATTTGAAAGTCAACAAGAAAATCAATCAAGAAAAACTTTTCAAATCCAAAAGAAATACCTGCTTAGTAGTATAAAATCTGGAATGGTATTAATCAGTCAGTCATTAGCACATCAACGCGTTTTATACGAAGAGTTTTTAGAAAACATAACCGTTAAAGAAGCGATGAGTCAACAATTACTATTTCCTGTAAACATCTCTTTCTCTGAAACTGATATTACAATGATTCTGGAAATGAAATCTGATTTAGAAAGTACTGGATTTATTTTTGATACTTTTAACGAAGAAACCATTATCGTAAAAGGCATACCAACTTCAATTACGGAAAGTCAAATTATCTTAATCTTAGAACAATTGTTAGACGATATAAAACTGGAAGTTCCTGAAAGTAGTTTTAGTCATTTTGATGTAATGGCAAAGTCATTTGCTAAATCATTGGCTATAAAAACAGGTACTAGCTTGTCTGAAAAAGAACAAGAAAATTTAGTACATGATTTATTTTCATGTAAAGAACCTTCTGTTTCTCCTTTTGGTAAAGCGATATTTAAAACATTAACAATAAAAGAAATTGATGCTATTTTTAATAGTCATTAAAAAACATAAAAATGGGTAGAATTACAGAAGCGATAAAGCATTTAATTATAATTACCGTCATCTTTTTTGCGATTCCGAAATTGATGCAATTAGACCTAAATCAATACTTTGCATTGTATTTTCCGGAAAATGAAAATTTTAGATTTTGGCAATATATAACGCATATGTTTATGCATGGTAGTTTTATGCATATTGCTTTTAACATGTATGCATTGTGGGCATTTGGAACCCCGTTAGAACAAATGTGGGGAAGAAATAAATTTTTATTTTTTTATTTCTCTGCAGGATTTGGAGCAGCAATCATTTATACATTGGTAAACTATTATCAATTTAATGGCATTTACGAACAGTTAATTAATATGGGAATATCTGTAACAGATATTCAAGCAATTTTGGATAACGGAAGTTATAATGATTCATTGATAAGTCTAAGTAATAAAGAAATGTCTGAATTTTACAGTCTATATCACACACCAGCAATTGGAGCTTCTGGTGCCGTTTATGGGGTTTTAGTAGCTTTCGGGATGATGTATCCAAATGCAAAACTCGCATTGATATTTTTCCCAGTTCCTATTGCTGCAAAATATTTTATTCCTGTGTTGCTTTTGGGTGATTTATTCTTTGGAGTTACAAAATACTCTGTAGGAAATGTAGCTCATTTTGCACATGTTGGAGGTGCAATAATTGGTTTTATTATTGCTTGGTATTGGAAAAAAAATCAATTTAGAACTCATTAAATAAAATTTTGCAGCAGAATATGAGTCCTATAAATAACTTACTAAACCGTTTTAAACAAGCCAAAAGTGTAGAAAAACTTATCTACATCAATTTAGGTGTTTTTATATTGGTTTTTTTTGTAAATACTCTTGGTTTTTTGTTTGCTACAAAAAATAATTTTATCGTTGATTGGTTTATATTACCTGCTTCTTTTGATGATTTTATTCGTAAACCGTGGACTCTCATTACTTATGGTTTTTTGCATGTAAATTTTATTCACATTCTATCCAACCTTATTGCACTCTTTTTTATTGGCAACCTTTTTATGGATTATTTCACGTCAAAACAGCTATATACTTTCTATTTTTTAGGAACTATTTTTGGTGGATTAATTTTCTTGTTAAGTTATAATTACTTTCCTGCATTTTCACAAAACATATCTAACAGCGCTCTTTTAGGAGCTTCAGCTGGAGTTTCAGCAATATTTATCGGTATTGCAACCTACATTCCTAATTATGAATTTAAAGTCCCATTAATTGGTTTTATAAAACTCTGGTACTTAGCTGCGTTTTGGGTGGCGTTGGATGTAATTCAGATTCCGATTAGCAATTCTGGTGGACATCTCGCACATCTTGGTGGTTCTCTTTTTGGATTTATCTATGTAAGTCAGGCTAGTAATATAAAAATCAACCTTTGGTCAAAGATGCTTTCGTTTTTTCAGACAAAGAAAAAGCCTTTAAAAACGGTGTATAAAACAAAAAAGAAAACCAAATCGAGAAAAGTAACAAATGCCAATCAAGATCAAGTAAATCATATTTTAGAAAAGATTAGCAAATCGGGTTATGATGCTCTTTCTAAAGAAGAAAAAGCATTTTTATTTAAACAAGGAAACAAATAAACGTGAAGAAAAATAAGCCTTTTGATCGATTTTTATTTCTAATCAATTCATTATTAGCAACGGCTTTATTATTAGCTTATTTACTACCATATATTTCTCCAAAAACAATTCCGGCTTTTGCTATATTAAGTTTAACGGTTCCTACTCTAATTGCTTTAAACGTCTTCTTTTCAGTATTTTGGTTGCTAAAATTAAAGAAATATTTTTTACTCTCTGCTATTGTTTTAGCACTCGGAGTTGGATATATTTCTTCTTTTTACAAATTTTCAGAAAAAAAACAAATTTTAAATAATGATCTAAAAGTGATGAGCTATAATGTGAGAATGTTTAACTATTACAAGTGGAGTAAAGACATCGGTTTAGCTCAAAAAACATTTGATTTCATTTCTGAAGAAGCACCCGATATTCTAGCTTTTCAAGAATTTTATGACTCCGAAAAAATAAGTTTTAAATACCCTTATAAATATATTAAAACAAAATCTAGGGCAAACAAATTTGGACTCGCAATTTATTCGAAATACAAAATCATTAACAAAGGATCTTTAAACTTTAAGAACAGCGCCAACAATGCTATTTTTATAGATATTATCAAAGAAAATGACACCCTTCGTATTTATAACCTTCACTTAGAATCACTAAAAATAAATCCAAATAAAGAGCATTTTGGTGAAAAAAGTTCAGAAAAATTACTTGGACGATTAAAAAATACGTTCCAAAAACAAGCGCAACAAACCGAACAATTTTTAGCACATGAAAAGCAATGGAAAGGTAAAAAAATTGTCTGTGGAGATTTTAACAATACGACCTTTTCTTGGGTATATCACAAAATTAGTAAAGACAAAAATGATGCTTTTGTAGAAGCTGGCAAAGGCTTTGGAAAAACATTTGACTATGTTTTTCCAGTAAGAATTGATTTTATATTAACTGACACTTCAATAAACACAAGTAATTTTAAGACCTATACAACAAAATTTTCTGACCACTACCCTATTCTTGCTAGAATAAATTGGTAAGAATATGTATATTCGCACAAATTGATTTTAAATGAAACATTTTGACGTTGCTATTATAGGAAGTGGCCCTTCTGGAGCATCAACAGCTTTTTATTTAGCAGAAAAAGGAATCTCAACTGTTATAATCGAAAAAGAAATGCTACCACGTTATAAAACTTGTGGTGGTGGTTTTGTTTTTAGAGGTAGAAAAAACATGCCTTTTGATATTTCTGAAGTTGTAGAAAGAGAATTTTTTGAAGTAGACATGTATTTTGGTTCAAAATTACATTTCAAATCAAAAAGAGAAAAGCCAGTAATTTCTATGATTATGCGAGATGCTTTTGATCATTTACTGATTAAAAAAGCGCAAGAACTAGGGGTTACTTTATTAGAAAATCATAAACTAACAGACTTAGAATTTAAAGAGGAAAAAGTAATTCTGAAAACATCACAAGCAGAAATTTCTGCTAAATTTGTTATTGCCGCAGATGGTGTTTTGAGTACAACTGCTAAATTGGCTGGATGGAAAACAGATACTCGTAAATTAATTCCTGCATTAGAATACGAAGTAGAGGTTTTAAAAGAAGATTTTGACCGTTTATCTAAAGAAGTTCGATTTGATATAGACGCTGTTCCCAGCGGTTATGCTTGGTGTTTTCCAAAGAAAAATCATTTATCATTAGGAGTATTGACAACAAAACGTAGTAAAATTAATTTGAAAGAATATTATGCTACATATTTAAAAAAATTAGGAATTGACACTATTATTTCTGAATCACTACACGGATTTCAAATTCCTGTTGCTCCAAGAACTGATGGTTTTTTCAAAAATAATGTATTCTTAATAGGTGATGCTGCAGGTTTTGCAGAACCCATTACAGCAGAAGGTATTTCGAATGCAATTTTAAGTGGCAAATATTTAGCAGAAGCATTAATTGAAAGTGACTTAAATAGCGAAAGGGCAAATGATTTATATGCAAAAAAATTGAATTTTAAAATGTTACCCGAATTACATTCTGGTGTAGAATTGGCAAAATATTTCTATACAAAAAACCCTCTAAAAAACTTATTATTTAAAAAATACGGGCAATACTTTGCCGATAAAATGGTAGATGTTTTTTTAGAAGAAAAAGCATTTCCTACAAATGTAACAGCAAGAATAAAAGAAAAGGTAAAAAACTTATTGTTTTAATTCTCGAAACCATACGATCGTTCTACTTTACAAATTCTAAGTTGATATTTTTTATACCATTTGGATCTCCCTAATTTTCTGGCTTCTGTATGTTCAAGATTATTTCTCCAACGTGCTATCGCTTCTAAGTTTGTCCAATAAGAAACGGTAATTCCAAGTTTATTTCTAGTTGATTCAATACCTAAATACCCTTCTTGTTGGGCTGCCAATACCTCCATTCTTTTAGCCGTTTCTTCATAACCTTCTAAATTATCTGTAAGAAGTGTTGAAAAAATGACTGCATAATAAGGTGCATTCGGTGTTTTTGCTATCATAATTCTAATCTATATTTTCGTTCTTTCACTTTTGCTGCTTCACAAAATGAATCTTCTATATACTCAAATCCTGCATTTTTTATAATATTGTCTGAAGCAATATTTTCATAAGCCACATACGCAATTAAACTGTTAAATCCCTTCTGTTTACTGTAATTAATCATTCCTTTAACAATTTCAGTACCATAACCATTCTTCCAATATCTTTCCAAAAAACGATATCCAATTTCATTGTTATTATCAACATCTTTTACAAAAGCTACAGAACCAATAAAATTTGAATCCAATGTTCGTTCAATAGCATAAATCCAATAATCATTTTGTAAAGTGTCATATTTCTTTATCAAACTTTTCAAATCTTTTTTATCTTCTTCAAAAGTCATCGATCTTCCTCTCACATAACGCATCACATTGATGTTTCCGTGCATTTCGTGAAATGCTGCAATATCTTCTAAGATAAGCTTTCTAACAAGTAACCTTTCTGTATCAAAAATAAATGACATCAACTAAAATTTATTGTAAATTTGCATTTGTTAAATATACACCAATGATGGCAAAAAAAAAAGCAGCTTTTTATACCTTAGGATGTAAATTAAATTTCTCAGAAACATCAACTATCGCTCGTAATTTTGTTAACGAAGGCTTTGAACGTGTAGAATTTGAAAAGGAAGCAGATATTTATGTTATCAATACATGTTCTGTAACTGATAATGCTGACAAGCGATTTAAATCAATTGTAAAATCAGCGTTAAAGAAAAACCAGAATGCTTTTATTATTGCTGTTGGATGTTATGCACAATTAAAACCTGAAGATCTTGCGGCGGTTGATGGTGTAGATTTAGTCTTAGGTGCTACAGAAAAATTTAACGTAACCAGTTATATCAATGACTTGACAAAAAATGAGTTTGGCGAAGTACATTCTTGTGAAATTGAAGATGCAGATTTTTATGTTGGTTCCTATTCGATTGGAGATAGAACACGTGCTTTTTTGAAAGTTCAAGATGGTTGTGATTATAAATGTACCTATTGTACCATTCCACTCGCAAGAGGGATTTCTAGAAGTGACACTCTAGAAAATGTTTTGAAAAATGCCAAAGAAATCTCTGAGAAAGGAATAAAAGAAATCGTACTAACTGGAGTAAATATTGGGGATTATGGAAAAGGTGAATTCGGTAATAAAAAGCACAAACATACCTTTTTAGAATTGGTACAAGCATTAGATAAATTAGCCGGCATTTATCGTTTTAGAATCTCATCCATAGAACCAAACTTGTTAAGCAATGAAACGATTGATTTTGTTGCAACTTCAAAAACATTTGTTCCTCATTTTCATATTCCCTTACAAAGCGGCAGTGACGAATTATTAAAAAAAATGAAACGTCGTTATTTGCGTAAAACATATACAGAAAGAGTTACTAACATAAAAAAAGTTTTACCAAATGCATGCATAGGAGTTGATGCCATTGTTGGATTTCCAGGAGAAACAGAAGCCTTGTTTTTAGAGACGTACAACTATTTAAATGAACTAGATATTTCATACTTACATGTTTTTACTTATTCTGAAAGACCAAATACAGAAGCAGTAAACATGCATGGAATTGTTTCTAAAAACATAAGAGCAAAACGGAGTAAAATGCTTCGCGGTTTATCAGTAAAAAAACGAAGAGCTTTTTATGAAAGCCAACTTGGAAATACGCTTACCGTTTTGTTTGAAAACGAAAACAAAGAAGGTTATATTCAAGGGTTTACAGAAAATTATGTAAAAGTGAAAGCAATTTGGAATCCTGAATTAATAAATACGTTACATAAAATTACCTTGACTCATATTGATGAAGACGGATTGGTTCGGTTTAATTTTGCAAAAGAAATAATCACTGTAAAGCATGCCTAAAACACCTCTTTATTTTGTTCCTGGAATGGCAGCAAATAGTAAAATATTTAACAGCCTTCAATTAAACACACAGAAATATGAAACGCACTTTTTAGAATGGAAAATTCCTCTTTCAGTCAATGAATCTATCAGTAGTTATGCAAAAAGAATGTGTGAAGAAATTACACATAAAAATCCTGTATTAATTGGGGTATCTTTTGGCGGAGTGATGGTTCAAGAAATGAGCAAACATATTGCTACAGAAAAAATCATACTTATTTCTAGCATCAAAAGTAATCTTGAGCTACCTAAACGATTAAAATTGATTCAAGCAACAAAAGTTTACAAGTTGTTCCCTACAAAATTCATTGAAAATTTAGAATCTTATGTTGGTTATTTTTTGAGTGAATATCAGCAAAAAAAAGCAGAGGCTTATAAAAAATATATGTCAGTTCGAAATCCAGTTTATTTGCATTGGGCCATTTATACCCTTTTACATTGGCAACAATCTAAACCGTTAAAAAACACATTTCACATTCATGGAACAGATGATAGCGTTTTTCCAATTAGCCATATCAATAATTATATTCGCATCGAAAAAGGAACTCACGCAATGATATTGACAAAAGCAAAAATCATTTCTTCTATTTTAGAAGAAATTTTAACAGATAAATAAAATATAATTGAATACTTTTATAAGATTCTTAAAAACTGTCTTATGAACAAACATATTCGTCCACTTACCTTACTAAGTATTCTTTTAGTTGTCATTATTTTTAGCAATGCTATTAGTACTTCAAATATAAAACCACCAAAAAATACTAGCGATAAATACGAGATTAAAGCTTTAAAACTACCTCCATATTTAAATTTAGCAGGAGAAAAAATCCCACTTGAAAGAGCCGACATTAAAGAGCGAATGGATCGAGAATTGTTGGTAAATACCTATTGGCAATCAAATGGTTTATTGTTGATAAAAAGAGCGCATAAATACTTTCCGATAATAGAACCTTTACTAAAGAAATACGGAATCCCAGATGATTTTAAATACCTAGCGGTTGCAGAAAGCGGCTTGCAAAATAATTCGTCTTCAGCTGGTGCTGCTGGATTTTGGCATTTCTTAAAATCTTCAGGAAGAGAATACGGGCTGGAAATTAATCGGAATGTTGATGAGCGTTATAATATTGAAAAAGCAACCAAAGTAGCAGCAGATTATCTAATTAAATCGAAGGAACGTTTTGGTAGTTGGACCTTAGCAGCAGCAGCATATAATGCTGGAAACGCTCGAATTTCTAGAAGTTTAAAAACACAGCAAGTGTCTAGTTTTTATGATGTGTTGCTAAATTCTGAAACTTCTAGATATGTATTTCGAATTGTTGCCTTAAAAGAAGTACTTTCTAATCCTAAAAAATATGGGTTTATCTATGATCAAGAAGACTTATATACTGCTCCTAAATACAGGGTTGTTAAAGTAGATACTGTCATAAACAACATTGCTTCATTTGCCAAATATTTTGACACCAATTACAAAGAATTGAAATTACACAATCCGTGGTTGCGTCAAAATAAATTGAATAACAAAACAAGGAGAATTTACGAGATTAAGATTCCTGTGAAGTAACATTATTTCACTTCCGATCCCACCTACTGTAGACAGGCTTCAACTAATGTTTTATTCTAACACTTTTTGAACTCTACCCACAATTTCAGAATCTAAAAGGACTTTAATTCCGTGAGGATGATTTGGCGACTTTGTAAGAATCCGTTTTACAATACCTTCTGTCAAGTCTCCTGTGCGTTGATGATGTTTTTGAATAACTTCTACAGCAATTCCTATTTGGATATTTTTTCTGTTTTTTCCATCCATTTATAAACTCTTTTTTACAGCTGCATATTCTGCAATAATCATGTCAATGATTTCTTTCGCTGGTTTAATTTCATGGATCAATCCTGCTATTTGACCAATCTCTAATTCCCCATTATCTAAATCTCCTTCAAACATTCCTTTTTTTGCTCTAGCTCTACCGAGTAACTCTTTAATCTCTTCTGTACTTGGATTGTGTTGGTATAATTCCTGAATTTGATGATAAAATTTATTTTTCACCAAACGCACAGGCGCTAGCTCTTTTAGTGTTAATTGTGTACCGCCATCTTTAACAGAAACGATTGCTTGCTTAAAATTGTCGTGTGCAGAAGATTCTTTTGTTGCCGCAAATCTACTTCCCACTTGTATACCATCAGCTCCAAGCACCATAGCAGCTAACATCCCTCGGCCAGTTCCAATTCCTCCGGCAGCAATCACTGGAATTTTCACATGTTCTTTCACCATCGGGATTAAAGTAAAAGTAGTGGTTTCTTCTCTTCCATTATGACCACCTGCTTCAAAACCTTCACAAACAACAGCATCTACCCCTGCAGCTTCTGCTTTTAAAGCAAATTTTACAGAACTAACCACATGTACAACGGTAATTCCTTTTTCTTTCAGAAAAGCTGTCCATGTTTTTGGGTTTCCTGCCGATGTAAACACAATTTTAACCTCTTCTTCTACAATAATATCCATCAATTTTTGAATGTCAGGATATAACATCGGTATATTGACACCAAATGGATTGCTAGTCGCTTTTTTGCATTTCTGAATATGTTCGAGTAAAACATCTGGATACATAGAACCAGCGCCAATCAAACCAAGTCCTCCAGCATTACTAACCGCTGATGCTAATTTATAACCACTCACCCAAATCATACCGCCTTGAATTATCGGATAGTGTATTTTAAAAAGCTCGGTAATCTTATTTTTCATAGTTTCTTTGTAATCAACTTTTAGTAATTTTCTGAATATATTAAAGATAATTTATCATACAACTTTACCTGCTTTTGCTTTTAACAAATTTGAACAGACATTATTTTTTAATTAGTTTTAATGTTTTTTGCTGATTTTCTTTTATGATTTGCAACAAATAAATTCCGCCACGCAATTCAGAAACATCTATAGTATTACTCTTTAATTCCTTTATTTTTAATACTTCTTTTCCTAAAACATTCACTATTTTAATTTCAAATTCACTTAGATTGGCATTTGACAATTGCAAGGAGAAATTGTTATCCACAGGATTTGGAAAAATTTTTACACCGCTAAAAGCATCAAATGTATTCAAAGACAACACGGTAGTATTATAAGCAGTTTCAAAATTCGGAATTCCATAACCATATTGTTCATGCGGAGTCGCAAATTTATCTGCTGATTCACGAATAATTTGCCGGATTTCAGCACCAGTTTTATTTGGAAAAGCTTGCCAAAAACACGCAATTACTCCAGCCATTATCGGTGAAGAAAAAGAAGTTCCACTTGAAGAGTTTATAGGATTTCCTGAAGAAGAACTAATTATATAAGGATTTTGACCTTGTGCCAAAACATCTGGTTTTATTCTATTATCTGCGGTAGGTCCATAAGAACTAAATGAGGCGATTGTACCTGTTGCATTTACAGCACCAACGGTAAACACAGAAGTTGCATCTGCTGGAGCTCCGATATATTTCCAGAAAGTATTCCCTTCATTTCCTGCAGCGTTTACCAAAATCATTCCTCGTGAAGCTCCAATTTCTGCGCCACGGGTAATAAAAGTTGTTTTTCCATCCATATCTGAATACGAATAATTATACTTAGAAGCATCAAAAGTGGTGTAACCCAACGAAGTATTTATAACATCTACACCTAAACTATCTGCTCTTTCTGCGGCTTCTACCCACAAACTTTCTTCTAAAGGCACTTCATTCTCAACATCTTCGGTAACAAACAAATAAAAAGATGCATCAGGTGCTGTACCTATAAATTGTCCGTCTAAATAACCTGCAATATCAGATAAGACATTTGTACCATGACCATTTGTTAATGTATTATTTGAATTTCTTTTGGCCAAATAAAAATCTGTACTTCTTCCAACAAAATCATAACCACCTAAAATTTGGTTATTATCTCTAATTCGAGAAAATGCTGCAAAAGTATTTACATTAGGAAAACCAGCATCTAAAACTGCGATATGCATTCCTGTTCCTGTAAATCCTTTTTGATGCAATACATCACCTTTTAACATTTGAATTTGAATATTTGCGTTTCCGTAGTTAAAATCTGTCGCAGTTTTTGCAAACTTATTTTGATGTGTAATCTTCGATGCTACGGAAAAGCTCTTTGCTCTTTTATTTAATAAGTTATTGGCAAACTCTATAACATTAACAAAAGAAAATGTTGTCTTTAAATTATTAATATCTGCTTGAGTACCTTGAACATGAATGGCATTTAACCATTTTGACTTGGCTAAAGTAATAATTCCGTTAGCCCCTTTTATTTGTGCATAATAAGTTGCTTCTAAAGGAACATCCTTCGTATCTAAAGCAATATTATGTCTCGCTCTTCTGTCTAAAGAACGCTGTGACAACATGGTTAAAGGGTTTGCTATAAAAGTAGCAGCATTTGGTTTGTCTTTTAAAAAAACCCACGCATCTTCTTGCGCAGTAACTTGTAAACTTAAAAGAAAAACAAATAAAAAAACTAGTTTTTTCATCTTTATAACTTTGTAAGAATCGAAAATACTACTTTTTTAAAGAAAAAAATATTTCATTAAGAAATAACTCCAGAACCTAATAATTCTTCTTCTTGATACCAAGCTACAAATTGACCTTCCGTAATCGCAGATTGAGGATTCTCAAACTCAACAAACAATCCATTGTTTACTCTAAATAAAGTTGCTTTTTCTAGTGTTTGTCGATACCGAATTCTAGCAGCTACACTCATCGATTCTCCATTTTGAAGCTTTAAATCTGTACGTACCCAATGCAATTCTTGATCACTTACAAACAATACATGCCTAAACAATCCTTTGTGGTTTTTACCTTCTCCTGTATAAATTACATTATTAACCACATCGGTATCAATAACAAACAATGGCTCTTTCGTACCTCCAACAGCTAATCCTTTCCGTTGTCCTTTAGTGAAATAATGTGCTCCTTGGTGCTTGCCAACTATTTTTCCGTTTTTAGGTAAATAAGAATATTTTGTAGCATGAAAAGACAATTCTTCTTCTTTGTTTTTAAATTTTGGAATGGCTCTTTCATACAAAGAAAAATTGGCTGGAATTTGAATAATATCTCCCTCTTTGGGTTGGAGTTTTTGTTGCAAAAATTCAGGTAATCGAACTTTTCCAATAAAACATAATCCTTGAGAATCTTTTTTATCGGCAGTAATTAAATCTGCTTTTTTTGCTATTTCTCTGACTTCTGGCTTGGTCAACTCTCCAATAGGAAATACTGCTTTTGACAATTGTTGTTGAGATAATTGACATAAAAAATACGATTGATCTTTATTAATGTCTTTTCCTGCTAATAATTTAAACACCTTTTTGCCATCAATCTCTTCTTCTGACTTTCTACAATAATGACCAGTTGCAACATAATCTGCACCTAAACCCAAAGCGATGTCCATAAAAACATCAAACTTTATTTCTCTATTACAAAGAATATCTGGGTTTGGAGTTCTTCCTTTTTCATATTCATGAAACATATAATCTACAATACGCTCTTTATATTGCTCACTTAAATCTACTACTTGAAAAGGGATTCCCAATTTATCAGCAACCAACATAGCGTCGTTACTATCTTCTAACCAAGGACATTCATTAGAAATTGTAACCGAATCATCGTGCCAATTTTTCATAAATAAGCCGATAACTTCATACCCTTGCTCTTTTAACAAATGAGCTGTGACACTACTATCTACACCTCCAGAAAGTCCAACTACTACTCGTTTCATTTTTAGAATAAATTGGCTGCAAAGTTACGATATTTTGTTGAAATTGAAGTGTCTTAAAGTTTGAAGTAAAAAATTGAATAATTGAATAATTATTTGTTCCTAATTATCCTTTCTTTGATGTCTCTTTAATTTTTTTTGTTCTTCTTCAGAAAGAGCTTCGCCATTCAAATAAAACTCCCATTTCCCTATTCTCTTACCATTTTTATAACTGCCTCGCTCTTTTAAATTTCCTTTGAGTTCGTAATAGCTAGCTTCGCCATCTTCTTTTCCATTTATATAGGTTATTTTTTCTATCAAAACTCCAGCTTCAGAGTATTTTTTTGAAACGCCATGAAGCAAGCCTTTTTGATAATTTGCATCTTCTGTTAATTTACCATTTTTATAGAAAATTTTTAGAGGTCCAGAAAGTAAACCATCTTTATATGATTCTTCGGATAAAACTTTACCATTTTCAAAAAAATAAGTCCACTTTCCTATTCTATTTCTTTCTAAAAACATGCCTTTTGTTTTCAGTTTTCCATTTAAAAAAAAGTAGCTTACATTAACAGAATCAGAGTTTGTATAAAACTCTTTAATTGCTATTGGAAAGCTAGAACTGGTTTTATCATAAAATCTAAAAGTCCCAATTTCTTTTCCATTTTTAAATTGACCGACATACCGAATTTTCTTATTTTTATAATACTTTTTCCAAACACCGGTTCGCTTTTTATGAACGTCAAACTGGTTGGTTTTTTGAGCATTTACATCAATAGTACTTAAAAAAAGAAACGTGAAGCAAGCTAAAAAAAAATGTTTTCTATTTATCATTAAAAATGTTTAAAAAGCAATACTCAGAGTAAATGTAAGCATTTTTTGTATTTTTGGTTGATGACAATTCAAGAACTAACAGCCCTTATAAATACAAAAGTTACTTCTTATAGAGAATATCGTTTAAAGTACGCTAATATTGTTCTAGAACAGCCCTATTTATTTGAATCTTTATTGCAAATCGCTTTTGATGAAACCAACAAAGCGTCTATACGAGCTTCTTGGGTGCTAGATTTTGTTTTGCAAGAAAACTTGGCGTTGATATATCCTCACTTATATAAATTCACAACACATATTTCGAGCGTAAAACACGATAGTATTGTGAGACCAATGGCTAAAATTTGTGAAAATTTAGCGTACAAATACACTTCTAAAAACGCATCAGAAATAAAAAAACATCTAACGATAAAACATATTGATAAAATTATAGAAACAGGTTTTGATTGGTTAATTACTCCTCAGAAAATTGCAGTAAGAGCTTATACCATGCAAACTTTGTATTTGTTTGGGATTAAAAAAGACTGGGTTCACCCAGAATTATCGCATATTATTAGTACAAAAATAATACATGAAAGTAAAGGATGTAAAGCTCGTGGAACGAAAATTTTAAAATCGATTGAAAAACATCGAAAAAGAACTTCCTAAATCTTGCTAATTCTGTATTTTTGTAACGAAACACAACTCTCAAAAAATGAACTTAACCGAATTAAATGCCATCTCTCCTATTGATGGAAGGTATCGTGCAAAAGTTGCTCAATTAGCGAATTATTTCTCTGAAGAATCTCTTATAAAATATCGTGTAAAAGTAGAAATCGAATACTTTATTGCACTTTGTGAAATTCCTCTTCCGCAATTAAGTAGTTTTGATTCTGATTTGTTTGCTGGTTTAAGACGTATTTACACAGATTTTTCAACAGCAGATGCTCAGAAAATTAAAGACATAGAAAAGGTTACCAACCACGATGTAAAAGCGGTTGAATATTTTATAAAAGAACAATTTGATAATTTACATCTTCAACCCTACAAAGAATTCATACACTTTGGGTTAACTTCTCAAGATATTAATAATACAGCTGTTCCATTATCTATCAAGGATGCTTTTAATGAGGTATACACACCAGCTTATCAAACATTGTTAGAAAAATTGGAATCACTCGTTATTGAATGGGCAAATATTTCTATGCTGGCAAGAACGCACGGACAACCTGCTTCTCCTACTCGATTAGGAAAAGAAATTAATGTGTTTGTTACTCGATTAAAAGAACAGTTTCGTTTTATAAAAAATATTCCGAATGCTGCAAAATTTGGAGGAGCAACAGGAAACTATAATGCTCATCATGTAGCATACCCAACGATTGATTGGAAAGCATTTGGGGCTAACTTTGTGCAAAATAAATTAGGGCTGTACCATTCGTTTCCAACTACGCAAATAGAACATTATGATCATTTAGCATCTTTGTTTGATGGACTTAAGAGAATTAATACAATTGTATTGGATTTAGATAAAGATATTTGGACGTATGTTGCTATGGATTATTTCAAACAAAAAATTAAAGCAGGAGAAATTGGATCTTCAGCAATGCCACATAAAGTTAATCCAATTGATTTTGAAAATTCTGAAGGAAATTTAGGGCTTGCAAATGCTGTTTTTGAACATTTGGCTGCCAAACTTCCAATTTCTAGAATGCAACGAGATTTAACTGATAGTACGGTTTTACGTAATGTTGGTGTTCCAATCGGACATACAATTATTGGGTTTTCATCAACCTTAAAAGGACTGAATAAATTATTACTAAATAAAGAGAAATTTGAGCAAGATTTAGAAAACAATTGGGCGGTAGTTGCTGAAGCTATTCAAACCATTTTACGTAGAGAAGCATATCCAAATCCGTATGAAACTTTAAAAGGTCTTACAAGAACCAATGAGAAAATTACACAACAATCAATTGCTCATTTTATTGACCAATTAGAGGTTTCATCAGCTATCAAAGAAGAATTAAAAGTAATTACACCAGCTAATTTTACAGGAATTTGACCGTTAAGAACCGTCATAAAACATACAAATTTTCATCAATAATAGATTAAAATATTATGAATAATAGAAAGCTTATACTATCTCTTACTTTTACGTTGTTCCTCTTCGTACTGTTCTCATGTACTGATGTGCCTGTAAAAAATCTTAATAATCAGTTTAAAACGGGAGTTTTTGAAATCCCAGCTGGTGATGGTTATGAAAAAACAACCATTACAAGAATTGATAGTTTACAAATAGAAAGTTATTCTAAAACTATTATGGTTAAGAATGACAGCCTTGCAAAAGAGCGCATAGAAAATAGAATTGACACTTTGTATATTAAGTGGAAAAACAACTTTTTTTACACCTTGCAAATGAAAAGTCCAAAAACGAGCTTAGACAAAGACCGTATTTTTGTTCAAATTACAAAAGTAACAGACAGTTCATATAGTTTTACAGCTAAGATTGGCTATTCTAAATTTCTTCAAAAAGGAACAGTCTATAAAGTAAAATAATCATGGAAATATTCTTACAAGCAGATGCGTGGATTGCCCTTTTAACACTAACATTTTTAGAGATTGTTTTAGGGATAGACAACATTATTTTTATCTCTATTGCTGCGAATAAACTTCCGGAAGAAAAACAAAAAAAAGCTACAAATATTGGCTTGATTTTAGCAATGGCTTTACGAATTATTTTGTTATTTGGAATTTCGTATTTAATTGCAATGAAAGCACCTCTTTGGACCATTAATTTATCCTGGATTCAGGCAGGAGTTACTGGACAAAGTCTTATTTTAATTGCAGGTGGAGTTTTTCTTTTATATAAAAGTACACAAGAAATTCATCATAAAGTAGAAGGTTTTCAAGAACAAGAATCTGCGATTAGCCAACCGAAAAAAAGCTATTCTTTATCGAAAGCCATTGTACAAATTACGTTGATAAATATTGTCTTTTCATTTGACAGTATCTTAACAGCCGTTGGAATGACAAATGGTGTTAACGGAGCAATGTTGATTATGGTTGTTTCTGTCGTTTTATCAATGTTTATTATGATGCTATTTGCAAACCCTGTTGGGAAGTTTGTTGGAAAACACCCAACGGTACAAATGCTTGGCCTGTCTTTTTTAATTTTAATTGGTTTTATGCTAATTGCAGAAGGCGCACATTTATCTCATGCAACCATTCTTGGAAAATCAGTAGGAATTATACCTAAAGGATATTTATATTTTGCCATTAGTTTTTCTTTGGGAGTAGAAATGTTAAATATGAGAATGCGAAAGAAAAAATAAATTATATCAAAAAATTTAAAAGACATATCGTTATTACACTAACTTTTTTATTGTTGACACCAACTATAATTCAGTTAAAACACGCGTTAAAAAACCATAAACATAAAATTTGTACTTCTATAGAAGTGCAGCATATTCACGAACAAGGAATTGATTGTAGTGTTTTTCATTTACAGTTAAAAACACCTTCTTTAGTTTTTTTATCAAATACTGAATTAGAGATACATCCACAATATATCAATCCTTTTATCAAAAAATCTCAGAAAAAAGGAAACACTTTTATTTTTAAAAAAAACCCTCGAGGGCCTCCTGTATTTATTGTTTAAACTATTTCGAATCGAATAAAATTACACCAGTTTTTTATATCGATAATACAAACAATAAATAATTAGTGAGTAAATGAAAAAAATCATAAATTTTCTATTTTTAATAGGAGTCATTACATTAAGTGCACAAAACAAATTATCAGGAAAAATTACTGACAACAATAATACCCCTTTAACGGGAGTAGAAATCTATTCTTCAGAACTACATAGAGGTACAACTTCAGATATAGATGGAAACTATGTCTTTTATAACATTCCTAACGGAAATATTAAAATCCGGTTTGTACATCTTGGTTTTAAAGACGTCTTGAAAACGTTTTTATTTAATTCAAAAAATCAACAGTTTAATTTACAATTAGAAGAATCTGTTTTTACCATTGATGAAGTCATCATTTCTACCCCATTTAATAAATTACAATCAGAAAATGTCATGAAAGTAGATCGAATGACAGCAGTTTCTATGAAAAAATTAGGAGCAACAACCTTAATTGAAGGTTTGTCTTCTATTTCTGGCGTAACTCAAATTTCTACAGGAACATCTATAGGAAAACCTGTTATTAGAGGGTTAAGCGGTAATCGTGTGTTGGTTTATGCACAAGGGATTCGGTTAGAAAATCAACAATTTGGAGGTGAACATGGACTTGGAGTTAATGATGAAGGTGTTGAAAGTGTAGAAGTGATAAAAGGGCCTGCTTCTTTACTTTATGGATCAGATGCTTTAGGAGGTGTTATTTATTTGAATCCAGAGAAATTTGCTATCAACAATAAAAATACGTTGAGTTTTAATCAACGTTTTTTTAGTAATACTCTTGGAAGCACAAGTTCAATCGCTTATAAAACATCTTTAGACACATGGAAATTTTTAGCAAGAGCGACCACTAATTTTCATTCAGATTATAAAACTCCATTAAGCAAACGTGTTACAAATACTCGCTCTAAAGAAAACGATTTCAAAGTCGGAATTTCCTATACTTCTCCGAAATACTCCAGCGAGTTCAGATATAATTTTAATCGTTCTTTATTAGGAACTACTGAAGGAATTGGTGTACAATCAACCGAAACTTCCTTAGAAGCTCCCTACCAAAAAATTAACAATCATATTTTTAGTTTACATAATCATTTCTTTTTTAAAAACTCAAAAATAGATGCTGATATTGGATATATTTATAATGACAGAAATGAATTTGAAGAAGTGCTTCAATTTGCAAATGATATTCCTGTTTTACAAATGAAACTGAAAACTTTAAGCTCAACGATTAAGTACCATTTACCTGTAACATCTAAAGGTCTTGAAACTATTTTTGGCATACAAGGAATGCTTCAAACAAACAAGAACTTTGGTGAAGAATTGTTGATTCCGAATGCAACCGTTAATGATATTGGTATATTTGGAACGTTTAATTATCAATGGGAAGAATCATCAATACAATCTGGACTTAGATATGACACTAGATTTTTAAAATCTGAAAAACACATCATTACAGACAATGGTGTTTCACGTATTTTTAATTCGATAGATAAAAAATACAATAGCTTTACTGCTTCTTTTGGTTACAAGTTTTTATTATTCGATAACATTACAACTCGAATAAATACAGCTACGGGATTTAGAGCACCAAACTTGGCAGAGTTAACTTCAAACGGAGTTCATGAAGGTACAAATAGATATGAAAATGGAAATTCTGATTTAAAGAACGAGAAAAATTTTCAACTAGATATTGCTTTAGAATATAAAAACGATCATTTCGAAATCTTTGGAAATGCCTTTCGAAATACAATAACAGATTATATTTTCTTATCGCCAGATGGCACTCAAATCAATCAAAATCCTGTTTATAATTATCTTCAAAATAATGCTATTTTATATGGCGGTGAATTCGGTTTTCACTTACATCCACACCCAATAGATTGGCTACATGTTGTGAGTAGTTTTGAAATGGTAATTGGCAAACAAGAAAATAAATTGTACTTACCATTAATTCCTGCAAATAGTTTTAAAAATACTATAAAGGCAGAATTTGATATTCAGAAATGGCTACAAGAAGGTTATGCCTCCTTTAGTTTTAATACAACGCTACGTCAAGATAACATCAGTCAGTTTGAAACTACAACTCCAGGTTATACACTATTAAACTTAGGTTTTGGGGGAACTATTCATTTAAAAACAATACAGTTCGAAACAACCCTCTCTATTAAAAACATCCTTGATAAAAAATACATCAATCATTTATCTCGATTAAAACCCGATGGAATTTTAAATATAGGAAGAAATATAATTCTTGGTGTTAGTTTTAAAATTTAGAAATGTAACAGATATCGTCTATACAAACTTTTATAGACGATATCTATTTATAAAAAAGACGGTGCTTATATTACTTTTTCATAACCGTGTTCTCCAGATAAAGACCTTAAAATTCTTTTATCTGATCGTAGTTTCAATAAAACCAATGCCATATCCATAAGATAATCATTATTTGAATATTTAAATAATTTTTCTTGACTGCTTTTAGAACGTTTATAATTTGCTAAAAATCTATTTTTCCATTCAGATTCATATTCACTTAAGTAGCTCATATTATCATTTTCTAATGCTTTATTAATAGCTTTACTAGCCATAATTGCAGCTTCAAAAATAAATTTATATCCTTCGCCAACTACAGGGTTTACTTGAGAAACACTATCACCAACACAGACTAAGTTATGAAGAACAAACTTATCTAAAACCGGTGTAAGTGGTATACTTCCTCCTTCAACTTTATCATTGTCTTTTATAACTAATTTTTTAATTAGAGGCAACTCTAAAATTTCATTTAACCGAAGTTTCAACTTCTTAACAACCTGGTCGTTAAATGATCCAAATCCAATAATAGCTCTATTCTTTTGTAAAGGAAAAATCCATCCATATCCTCCTTGATACACTTTTCCCATTAAAAGATGTACTTCTCGTGGGTTCCCTAAATATTTAACATTGTATTCAACACCTGTAGCAAGTTTTACCTTTTTCTCTCGTAAACCTACCTCTTTACTTATCACTCCATTTGTACCAGAGGCATCAACAATAACTTTCCCATGATATTCATTTTTACTTTTATCGATTGCACACGTATAATGACCATTTTTATCTTTTAGAATACAATTAACATGTATTCCAGTCATAACAGTAATATAGTCATCATCAAAATTACCAATAAGTTCTTCGTGGACTTTTGTCTTATCTAAAACAAAAGTATTATCTGATTTAACAACTTTTTTTATATTTTTTGAATGAAAAACAACAGAATCAATTTCTTGAGCAACAACATTTTTTGTTAAACCAAAGTCGTTTAAATCTATAAAGCTTCCTAGTGTATTAAACGTAAAGTCTAATAGGTTATCTTTTCGATCAAGAATAAGAGTCTTACGCTTAAACTTTCCTAATTCTCGAGCCAACATTGTTCCTGCTGTACCTCCGCCAATAATGACCACATCAAAAGTATCCATAATAATAAAAAATATTTCGAAATATACTCTAATTACTCAAAAAGAACATTCCTTTTTTAGTTTTAATTAGACTAATTTCTTAGCATTCTTTACTTTTTGTTTAGTGAGTGCAAGCATTATTACATCACTCATATCTGAAACATAATGAAATGTCAATCCTTTTAAATACGATTCTTTAATTTCTAAAATATCTTTTTCATTCTCTTCACACAAAATTATTTCTTTGATATTGGCTCTTTTTGCAGCCAAAATCTTCTCTTTAATTCCGCCAACTGGCAATACTTTTCCACGCAAAGTAATTTCGCCAGTCATTGCTAATTTATTTTTTACTTTTCGTTGTGTAAATACCGATACCAACGAAGTTAACATGGTAACTCCTGCACTTGGACCATCTTTTGGTGTAGCACCTTCTGGCACGTGAATATGTACATTGTAATTTTTCAAAACCTCTGGAGCTATTCCAAAATCTTCTGCATTGGCTTTAATATATTCCATTGCAATGGTAGCAGACTCTTTCATCACTTTTCCTAAGTTTCCAGTAATAGTTAAATTCCCTTTTCCTTTTGATAAAATAGATTCGATAAATAATATATCTCCACCAACACTTGTCCAAGCTAAACCAGTTACAACACCCGCAACATCATTTGTTTCGTATTTATCACGTTCTAATCGTGCAGGACCAAGAATTTTTTCAACATCATCTATTGAAACTGTACGATTATATTCTTCCTCCATTACAATAGATTTTGCTACAAAACGCACCACTTTAGCTACTTGTTTTTCCAATCCACGAACTCCAGATTCTCGTGTATATCCTTCTACAATTTTTTCTATTGGACGTTTTCCTAACAGTAAATCCTTGGCAGACAAACCATGCTCATCTAATTGCTTAGGTATTAAATGCTTTTTTGTGATTTCAACTTTTTCTTCAATGGTGTAACCACTCACATTTATCAACTCCATTCTATCACGTAAAGCCCATGGAACAGCACCTAAATTATTTGCTGTTGCAATAAACAATACTTTAGAAAGGTCAAAACCAACCTCCAAATAATTGTCATAAAACGCTGTGTTTTGCTCAGGATCTAATACTTCTAACATCGCAGAAGATGGGTCTCCTTGATTGCTTGATGTTAATTTATCAATCTCATCCAACACAAAAACTGGATTTGCAGTTCCCGCTTTTTTTAAATTTTGAATCAATCTTCCTGGCATTGCGCCGATGTATGTTTTTCTGTGTCCTCTAATTTCTGCCTCATCTCTTAACCCTCCTAAAGACATTCTTACATATTGTCTTCCTAATGACTCTGCAATGGATTTTCCCAACGATGTTTTACCAACTCCTGGAGGTCCATACAAGCAGATAATTGGAGATTTCATATCACCTTTTAACTTTAATACAGCCAAATGTTCAATAATCCGTTTTTTCACCTCTTCTAACCCAAAATGATCTCTATTCAATATTTTTTGAGCATTTTTTAAATCGAATTTATCTTCAGAATATTCTCCCCATGGTAGCTCTAGCAATAACTCTAAATAATTTCGTTGCACGCCGTATTCTGCCATTTGTGAGTTCATTCTCTTTAAACGACCCAACTCTTTCTTAAACGTTTCTCCTACTTCTTTAGACCATTTTTTTGTTAAGGATTTTATACGCATTTCTTCCAATTCTTCATCGTTAGAAACGCCGCCTAATTCGTCTTGAATTGTTTTTAATTGTTGATGCAAATAATACTCACGCTGTTGCTGATCCATATCAGAACGTGTTTTTGATTGAATATCATTTTTTAATTCTAAGCGTTGTAATTCTTTATTTAAACGTTTTAATGTTAATAATGCGCGTTCTTTAAGATTGTGTTGCTCTAATAATTCTTGCTTTTCTTTTACAGACAGATCCATATTTGATGAAATGAAGTTCACCAAAAATGAATTCGATTGAATGTTTTTAATAGCAAAAGAAGCTTCCGATGGCAACATCGGATTTACTTTTATAATTTGCAATGCTTGCTCTTTTACAGAATCTATAATGGCATCAAACTCTTTGTTTTTTTCATCCGTTTTATCTTCTAAAGCTTCTTTAGTTGTAGCTTTTATATAAGGTACGTTCTGAATTACTTGATCAATTTCAAAACGTTTTTTTCCTTGTATAATCACTGTTGTATTTCCATCAGGCATTTTTAATACACGCAAAATCTGCGCTACAACGCCGATTTTATGAATATCATTTTCTGTAGGATTTTCTACTTCTGCATTTTTTTGTGATACAACTCCAATGATTTTATCACCAGCATTTGCATCTTTTATCAATTGAATAGACGCATCTCTTCCTGCTGTAATCGGGATTACAACTCCAGGAAATAACACCGTATTTCTTATTGGTAAAATCGGTAAAACCGAAGGAATTTCTTCTTTATTAATAATCTCTTCATCTTCTGGCGTCATCAACGGAATTAATTCCGAATCTTCATCTAACATGTTGTGAAGCGACAAACTGTCTAATCCTATTATTTTTGCGTTACTCATACTTTATATTTCTGTCAAGATGACATTTAAACTTTTATATCTAATTTTAAGGAATTCAATAATTAAATGTAAATTACTTACAGTCAGTTAATTATCTAATAATTGGTTTTTAACTCCACAATTATAAGACAATTGTTGTGCCAAGGCTTTTAGGTTTGTGATATAGTTTGTTTCTACACTCATTTTTCGGTAACTTCGCTAACGTCTGATATGACGAATTAAAACTCGCCATATCATTTACGTTAGCACCAATTAATTTAAAATCAAATAAAGATGAAAGTAACAGCAGAAAAAAATGAAAAAGTCGCTAATATGATATTTGCATCCATTTATCCACTTTACTTGAATAGGTTGGAGAAGAATGGTAGAACAAAAGAAGAACTCAACCAAGTAATAGAATGGTTTACTGGTTTTGATAAAGATGATTTACAAGCACTTATTAAAGAGAAAGTAACTTTTAGAACATTTTTTCAAAAAGCTAAAATGCATCCTAACACACACTTGATTAAAGGAGTCGTTTGTGGTTATCGAATTGAAGAAATAGAGGATGAATTTGAAGTGTATAAACAATGCAGACGTATGGAAAAGCTCATTGATGAATTGGCAAGAGGTCGTAAAATGGATAAAATTTTACGAGAAGAAAAGACAAACTTAAGAAGTGGATAATTAATCGCTTAATGATTACCACGGAAATTCTATCGAATTTCCTTTACGCTATTTCTTTTTGATATCTTAGAGCCAACAGCAACAACCATAAACGAACACGTTAGCGAAATTTAAAAATTCTTTCCAAAAAATCCTCTTCAACTAAAAAAATGTACTTTTATTGTGTACAACTGTCACAAATCGAAAACCGTTTTGTCTATAGTATAGAAACGTTTCATTGAAGGAAAACAATCAACATATTAACCAACTATTAGAGCGCTGTAAAAAAGGAGATAACTCTGCTCAAATGCAGATTTATAAAGACTATTACAGAGCCATGTACAACACATCGTTAAGAATTCTTAAAAATGAGTTTGAAGCAGAAGACATTATGCAAGAAGCGTTTTTAACTTCTTTTACAAAATTGGACACTTTTAAAGGAGAAGTTACTTTTGGTGCTTGGTTAAAACGAATTGTTATCAATAAAAGTTTAACGCAACTTAAAAAAAACAACAAATATAGAGATGTAAAAATGGAAGCGGTCACAACATATAATGATACTGTTGAAGAAGGTATTAATTATGATGAACTAAAGGCTTATAAAGTAATGGAAAAATTAAATACTCTAAAAGATAATTATAGAATTGTTTTAACACTAAACCTAATTGAAGGGTACGATTATGAAGAAATCGGTAAAATACTAAGTTACAGTAATGAAAACGTTAGAACAACAATATCTAGAGCAAAAAAGAAATTAAAGCAGTTGCTAATTTTAGAAACCGCATAAATAAAACCAAGAAATGAAAGACGAATTACGCACTTTTTTCGAAAATAATAATTTCGATACAGATGTACCAAGATTTGGACATTCAGAGAGATTTGAAAATCGTTTAAATTACTCAGAAAAAAAGAAAAATTTTTCATATAAATGGATGAGTGTAGCTGCATCCATCATTCTCATGATTGGATTTTGGTTAGGAAATAATCAAGCAAATAAAGTCATTGAACTTGCTGATGTCTCTCCAGAAATGCAAGAAACTGAAACATTTTTTGTGAGAACGATCAATCAAGAAATAAAAGAAATAGAAAAATTTAGAAGCCCAAAAACTGAACATGTAATTGAAGATGCATTGAATCAGCTAGAAAAATTAGAAGACAAATACAAAGAGCTTGTAAAAGAATTGAATGTTAGCAATAAAGACAGACGTGTTATTTATGCGATGATTAGTAATTACCAACGTAGAATAGACATTCTACAAAATGTATTAAAACAAGTAGACAAAATTAAGAACCCAAAAGAAAACCAAGATGAACAAATCTATATTTAAAATAGCAATGCTTTTGTTTCTAACTCCCTTTGTGAGTTTTGGAAATGAAAAAACACCGAGTGCACAAGAAAAAACAAAAACAATTAAAAAAGAATATTCTGTAAATAGTGATGCTACTGTTAAAATTAAAAATAAATACGGTGCCATAAATATTACTACTTGGAATAAAAATCGTGTTGAGATTACCGTGAAAATTACTGTAAAAGGAGGAAGTCAAGAGGTGATAGAAAAAAGGCTAAGAGGTATTGATGTAGTGTTTAGCGCTAATTCTGATATGGTAAGTGCAAGGACTATGATTGAAAACAGAAGGAGTAGTTGGAGTTTTTGGGGGAATAATAAAAAAAGTAGTTATCAAATCAATTATTTTATAAAAATGCCTGTGACAAACAATGTGAATTTAGATAATGATTACGGAAGTATTGTGCTAGACGATTTGAAAGGAAGTGCTGATATAAATTGTGATTATGGAAAAATTACAATCGGAGAATTAAGCAATAAAAATAATACTATTAATTTAGATTACTGCTCAAAATCAACTATCAACTACATGAAATCAGGTACTATTGATGTTGACTATTCTAAATTAACCATTGATAAATCGGATGTTGTAAAGTTAAATTCCGATTATTCTACTTTACGTTTTGGGGAAGTTAATACGATTACTTTTAATAGTGATTACGGGTCTGTAACCATTGATAACGCTTCAAATATAACTGGAAACACAGATTATGTAAGTGTGCGATTAGGAACCGTACAAAAAAATATAAACTTAAAAGCAGATTATGGATCTATCCGTATTAAAGAAATTGCAAAAGGGTTTGAAAAAGTAGATATCACCGGAAAATATGCTAGTATTAAAATAGGAACAAGTGTACAAAATTCTTTTAATTTTTCTATTGACTTACAATATGCAGGATTTAGATATGACGAAAATCGCGTAGACCTCAGAAAGAGTATAGAAAAATCTTCAAAAAAATATTTTGAAGGCACTTACGGAAAAGGAACATCAGTAGGGCAATTGACAATTAAATCATCATACGGTAGCGTAAGTCTAACCGAATACTAACTTAAAAACAATCACATTATGAAAAAAGCAATTATTACTTGCCTTATCTCAACCATGACACTTTCTGCAAATGCACAAAATTGGTGGGGAAAAAGAGTAAAAGGAAACGGAAACGTGAGTACTCAAACTCGAAAAACTTCTGATTATGATGCTGTGAGCGTTGGTGGTTCTTTTAATGTTGTCCTTGTAAAAGGAAAAGAAGGGCAGATAACAATAAAAGGGGAAGAAAACCTGATGAAATATATTATTACAGAAGTTTCTGGGAATAAATTAAAAATAAAATTCAAGAAAAATGTCAATGTAAGAACTACTAGAAAGCTATTAGTAACTGTCCCTTACCGAGATTTAGAAAAAGTATCTTTAGGCGGTTCGGGAAACATACGCAGTGAAGAAATCATTAAAACAGACAAATTTACGATGAGCGTTGCAGGTTCTGGAAACATGAACTTAATAGTAGATGCCAACACCATAAAATCTTCAATTGCAGGTTCTGGAGACATTAATATATCAGGAAAGGCAACTGAATTAAATTGTTCAATTACTGGTTCTGGAAATATCAATGCTTACGATCTAAAAGTTGTGGCTACTTCTGCCAGAATAACTGGTTCTGGAAATATTAAAACAACAGCTAGTGATCGTGTTGATGCAAAGGTTGTTGGTTCTGGTAATATTTATTATAAAGGTAAAGCAACACATATAAAAAGTAAATCTATTGGTTCTGGAGATATTGTAGATAGAAACTAATCGTTTTTACAACACATAAAAAGCCTTGAAATATTAATATTTCAAGGCTTTTTATTTAATAATTTCTAAACTGGGTCGTTTTTTCAAAAACGTGTTCAAGAACCTGTTCTTCTTTTTTATCAAAAACCAAATCTCTACGCTTCATTACCACAGTTGCTACCTCTTTTACTTTATTCAATTGATATGTTGTAAATCCTGCGGCTCCTCCCCAGCTAAATGATGGCACAAAATTTCTTGGAAAATTACCTCCAAAAATATTCGCACTTACACCAACTACAGTTCCTGTATTAAACATAGTGTTAATTCCGCATTTAGAATGATCTCCCATAATTAATCCACAAAATTGTAAACCAGTTTTAGCAAATCGTTCTGTTTCATAACTCCATAATTTCACTTCAGCATAATTATTTTTTAAGTTTGATGTATTAGTATCTGCGCCTAAATTACACCATTCTCCAATTACAGAGTTTCCCAAAAATCCATCGTGACCTTTGTTTGAATACCCAAACAAAACAGCGTTATTTACTTCTCCTCCAACTTTACAATAAGGACCGATTGTTGTTGCTCCATATATTTTAGCACCCATTTTAAGAACCGAATTTTCACACATTGCAAAAGGGCCACGAACAGCACAAGCTTCCATAATTTCTGCATTCTCTCCAATATAAATAGGGCCATTTTCAGCGTTTAAAGAAGCTAAAATTACACTAGCGCCTTCTTCAATAAATATGTTTGATTTATTAACACAATGTACCGCTTCTGGAATTGGTTGTGATGTTCTATCCTTAGTAAGCAAGTCAAAATCTAGTTGAATTGCTTTATCATTTAAAGAGAAAATATCCCATGTGTTTTTAATTTGCAAAAGCTCCGTTTCAAATTCAATTTGCTGATAAGTACTAAAATCTACTTCTTCTTGTGTATCTGTAGTGTAAAAAGCAATCACATCATCGTCTTTAAAAATGGCTTGGTTTTCTGATAATTTCTTAACAGCTAAAAGCAACGCTTCCGTAGGTAAAAAAGAAGCATTGATTAAAATATTTTGTTCCATTTCAACCATTGGATATTTCTCTTCCAAATAGTCTTCAGTGATTGTAGTGGTTGTTAATCCGAGGTGCTTTTCCCATTTTTCTCTAATGGTTAAAATTCCAATCCTAATATCGGCAACGGGTCTAGTATATGTAAATGGTAATAATGTGGTACGCACATCTCCATCAAACAGAATATAGTTCATATATTTTGAATCTTTTTACAAAGATACATTATAAAAGTTCTCTTTTTAATTGGATTTAAAAAACTCTTTTAAATATTAAATATACTGAGAGATTTGCGTTATTCGTTTGTTTTACTTATTTACTCAAGTACATTTTTCGTCTTGAATACAATTCGTAAAACTGATCGTCTTTTAAACTATTAATAAACAAAATACTTTCTCCAGTAGATTTCATTTCTGGACCTAAATTCTTATTTACATTCGGAAATTTATTAAAAGAAAATACGGGCTGCTTAATTGCGTATCCGTCTAACTGGGGATTGAAATCAAAATCAGTAACTTTTTTCTCGCCTAACATTACTTTTGTCGCGTAATTTACGTACGGTTCTTTGTAGGCTTTTGCAATAAACGGAACCGTTCTAGAAGCTCTTGGATTTGCTTCAATTATATAAACAACATCTTCTTTAATTGCAAACTGAACATTTATTAAACCTACCGTTTTTAATTCTCTTGCAATTGTATGTGTATGATCTTTAATTTGTTGCAACACTAAATCCCCTATATTAAAAACGGGTAATGTTGCATTAGAATCTCCTGAATGAACTCCACAAGGCTCAATATGTTCCATAATTCCGATGATATATACATTTCCATCTGCATCACAAATTGCATCTGCTTCTGCTTCTATAGCGCCATCTAAATAATGATCTAACAATAATTTATTTCCTGGCATTCCTTTTAGCAAGTCAACAACATGCTCTACCAATTCTTCTTTGTTGATAACAATTTTCATTCCTTGACCACCCAAAACATAAGACGGTCTTACCAAAATTGGAAAATCTAATTGATCTGCTAAAGCCAACGCTTCATCCGCAGATTCTGCGATTCCGAATTCTGGAAACGGAATATTATTTCTTTTTAATAATTCTGAAAAACTTCCTCTATCTTCAGCTAAATCTAAAGCTTCAAAAGAAGTTCCTATAATTTTAATTCCGTATTTGGTTAACTTCTCTGCTAATTTTAAAGCTGTTTGTCCACCTAACTGAACAATAACTCCTTCTGGTTTTTCATGTTTGATAATATCATAAATATGTTCCCAGAATACTGGTTCAAAGTATAATTTATCTGCAGTATCAAAATCAGTAGAAACCGTTTCTGGGTTACAGTTAATCATGATTGTTTCATAACCACATTCTGCAGCAGCTAAAACTCCATGAACACAGCAATAATCAAATTCAATTCCTTGTCCAATTCTATTGGGTCCAGAACCAAGAACTATAATTTTTTTCTTATCGGAAACAACACTCTCATTATCTGCATATCTTTTACCATCTGCAGTTTCAATATCATTTTCGAAAGTTGAATAATAATAAGGTGTCATTGCTTTAAACTCTGCTGCACAAGTATCAACTAATTTAAAAACTCTGTTGATATTTAATTCTTCACGCTTATTATATACTTGACTTTCTAAACATTTAAGCATGTGAGCAATTTGTCTATCGCCATATCCTTTTTGTTTTGCTTCCAATAATAAATCACGTTGAATTGTATCAATTTTAAAGGTAGAAATCTCTTTCTCTAATAAGAATAACTCTTCATATTGTTTTAAATACCACATATCAATTTTTGTGATATCATAAATCTGACTTAGCGGAATTCCCATTGCAATTGCATCGTAAATCGCAAAAACTCTGTCCCAACTTGCATTGGTTAATTTGTCTATAATTTGATTATAATCTGTATATCCTTTTCCGTCTGCCCCTAAACCGTTACGTTTAATCTCTAATGATTGTGTTGCTTTGTGCAATGCTTCTTGAAACGAACGTCCAATTCCCATTACTTCTCCAACAGATTTCATTTGCAATCCCAAAGTTCTGTCAGAACCTTCAAATTTATCAAAGTTCCAACGTGGAATTTTTACAATAACATAATCTAAAGTTGGCTCAAATAAAGCAGAAGTAGATTTTGTTATTTGATTGTCTAATTCGTCCAACGTGTAACCAATAGCCAATTTTGTTGCAATTTTTGCAATTGGATAACCCGTTGCTTTACTCGCTAAAGCGGATGAACGAGATACACGTGGATTAATTTCAATGGCTATAATGTCTTCTTTCTCGTCTGGAGAAACGGCAAACTGCACATTACATCCTCCTTCAAAATCTCCGATAGAGCGCATCATTTTAATTGACATATCACGCATCTTTTGAAATGTTGTATCAGAAAGTGTCATTGCTGGCGCAACTGTAATTGAATCTCCTGTATGAATTCCCATTGGATCCATATTTTCGATCGAACAGATAATAACAACATTGTCATTTCTATCTCGCAATAATTCTAATTCGTATTCTTTCCAACCCATCATGGCTTTATCAATCATCACTTCATGAATTGGTGATGCTTCTAAACCTCTACTTAATAATTCGTCAAAATCTTTTGGATCATACACTATTGAAGCTCCTGCTCCACCCAACGTATAAGATGATCTAATTACCAAAGGAAAACCAAATTCTTGTGCAATTTCTTTTCCTTTTAAAAATGATGTTGCTGTAGCTTGTGGCGCCATTGGCACATCAATTTTTAACATCAATTCTCTAAATTGTTCTCTATCTTCAGTAATGTTTATCGCATCAATATCAACTCCAATTAATTGCACATCAAAATCTTTCCAAATTCCTTTTTCATCTGCTTCAATACACAAGTTCAATGCAGTTTGACCACCCATTGTTGGCAACACAGCGTCAATTTGTGGATGCTCTTTTAAAATTTGAATGATCGACTTTGTGGTTAAAGGCAACAAATAAATATGATCTGCCATTGAAGGGTCTGTCATAATTGTTGCTGGATTAGAATTGATTAAAACAGTTTCAATTCCATCTTCACTTAAAGATCTTAAAGATTGTGAACCAGAATAATCAAATTCGCAGGCTTGACCAATTACAATTGGCCCTGAACCAATAATTAAAATAGATTTTAGGTCTTCTCTTTTCGGCATCTTAGTAGTGATTATCTTATTGGTAAAAATATGTATTGCTAGGGTATAAAAAAAGGTGTTACTAAAAATAGTAACACCTTAATTATTAACAATTGTTAATCATTATTTCTTATGTCTAGTTTCTGATGAAACAGAAATTTTCTTTCTTCCTTTAGCTCTTCTTCTAGCTAAAACCTTACGACCATTAGCAGAAGCCATTCTATCTCTGAAACCGTGTTTGTTTCTCCTCTTTCTATTTGATGGTTGGTACGTTCTTTTTGGCATTAGTTATGTTTTTAAATATCGTCTTAAATCTATTTTGCTTTTATAAAATTTCGTCTGCTAAAAGCGTTGGCAAATATACAACTACTTTTGTTTTTGACAAACACTATTTAAAAAAAATAATAATTTATTTTCATCTCTCAAAAAACAAAAATTCAAGTTTATATTTTTACCCTTTTTTGTTTGATGAAACTCTTAGAGTTAGTACTTTTGTCCAAACCTAACTACACATGAAAAATACCAAATACGTTTTTGTAACCGGAGGCGTAACATCATCTTTAGGAAAAGGAATTATTGCTGCTTCTTTAGCAAAACTCTTACAAGAGCGAGGGTATTCAGTCACAATTCAAAAACTAGACCCTTACATTAATATAGATCCGGGAACCTTAAATCCGTACGAGCATGGTGAATGTTATGTAACTGATGATGGCGCAGAAACTGATTTAGATTTAGGTCATTACGAACGTTTTTTAAACATTCCTACTTCACAAGCAAACAATGTTACAACGGGCAGGATTTATCAATCTGTCATTAATAAAGAACGAAAAGGTGCCTTTTTAGGTAAAACTGTGCAAGTAATTCCGCATATTACAGATGAAATTAAACACCGTATTCAAATTCTTGGAAAAACTGGTGATTATGATATTGTTATTACAGAAATTGGAGGAACAGTTGGTGACATTGAATCACTACCTTATGTAGAATCTGTGCGTCAGTTATTATGGGAAAAAGGAGAAGAAAATGCCATTGTTATTCATTTAACTTTGATTCCTTATTTAGCTGCTGCTGGAGAATTAAAAACAAAACCTACTCAACATTCAGTAAAAATGTTGATGCAAAGTGGGGTAAGTCCTAATATATTAGTTTGTAGAACCGAGCATGAAATTTCAGACGAAATAAAGCGTAAACTTGCGTTGTTTTGCAATGTCAAAGAAGAAGATGTTATTCAGTCTATTGATGCAGAAACTATTTATGACGTTCCAAATTTAATGTTTGAAGAAGGGTTGGATAAAGTTGTTTTAAACAAACTTAAATTACCTGTAGATAACAAACCTCATTTAATTGAATGGAATAATTTTGTACGGAAACATAAAAACCCAAAATCTACTGTAGAAATAGGTTTGATTGGTAAATACGTAGAATTACGCGACTCTTACAAATCAATTACAGAAGCATTTATCCATGCTGGCGCTACAAATGAAACGAAGGTAAACATTCGTTGGATTCATTCTGGAAGCTTAACTCCAAAAAATGTAGAGAAAAAATTAGCAGGCTTAAACGGAATTTTAGTTGCTCCTGGTTTTGGTGATCGAGGAATTGAAGGAAAAATTAAAGCCGTTAACTATGCTAGAGAACAAAATATTCCTTTTTTCGGAATTTGCTTAGGAATGCAAATGGCGGTTATAGAATTTGCTAGAAATGTACTTCATTTAAAAAATACTAGTTCTACAGAAATGAATAAAAGCACCAAACATCCTGTGATTAACTTGATGGAAAGTCAAGAAAAAGTTACAGAAAAAGGAGGAACAATGCGTTTAGGAGCTTGGGATTGCAAAATTTCTAAAAACTCTAAAGTTTTCGAATCTTATCAAACACAAGAAATAAGTGAACGTCACAGGCATCGCTATGAGTTTAACAATGATTATTTAGCACAAATAGAAGCTGCTGGAATGAGAGCTACAGGAATCAATCCGAAAACTGGATTGGTTGAAATTATAGAAATCCCTTCACATCCTTGGTTTGTTGGTGTGCAATATCATCCTGAATACAAAAGTACTGTGTTAAATCCACATCCTTTATTTGTTAGTTTTGTAAAAGCTGCTTTACAACATTCAAAAAAACAATACTGTAACAAATAACAAAAAGCTGAGTCTAATAAATCTGAAAAGAGGTAAAGGACTAACTTTTTGAGATGCAAAAACAAGTTTAGCATTAATTTGGAACAGCATTTGACCCATTAATAACATCAAAAATAAATACAGTAAAATCAACTAAAAACTGTACAGTTTTGCTACATTTGTCGAGTTTTTCTTTAACAACTGAAGAAGGAATGACAAGTTGACACTTAATCACAATCAATGGAACAAAAAAAATTCGATGCGAATTCTTTTATCGGAATTCTTTTATTAGGAGCTATCATGCTTTGGTATATGTATAGCAATCAGGAAGAAATTCAACCTGAAAAAACAACCACAGAACAAGTTGCTGATTCAACAAAAACAGTAACACCTGCAAAACAGATCACAAATACTACAAATGTAATTACAAACGATTCTACACAAAACGCTGCTTTAGTAAATAAATTAGGCGCTTTTTCTTATGGTGCTCAGACTGCTAAAGATGGAAATACAGTTTTAGAAAACAATGTTTTAAAATTAGTTATCTCCAATAAAGGTGGACAAATTATAGAAGCTCTAGTCAAAAATCACAAAACGTATGATTCTTTGCCTTTGTATTTAATTAAAGATAAGAATGCTTCTTTTAATATCAATTTTGGAACTACAGACAATCGTATTTTAAATACAAAAGACTTATTGTTTGAACCTAATTTAACTGAAAACGGAGAGAACACTATTCTTTCTATGAAGTTAAAAGTTTCTGAAACACAGTTTTTAGAATATCGTTACGAAATGAAACCCGATGAATATATGTTAGGTTTTTCTGTTCGTTCTCAAGGTTTAAGTTCTGTTCTTAATTCTTCAAACACAATGAACTTAGATTGGAGTTTAAAAGGGTTTCGTCACGAGAAAAGTATGAAAACAGAAAATATGTATACTACATATTATTTTGAAAATAATGAAGAAGTTGACTATTATCAACGGAACTCTACAGAAGTAGAAGAAGGCGTTAAATGGGCAGCTTTTAAACAACACTTCTTTACATCAATCTTATTAACTGACACTCCATTTAATAAGGCTACTTTGATGACTAAAGATTTAATGGTAGATAATGACAGTAATACAACCCTTACAAAACAGTTTGGACTACATGCATCTTTAGCTTTAAAGAATGGTGAATTAGACTATGCTATGAATTGGTATTATGGACCATCTGATTATAAAATTCTAAAAAGTTACGAAAACACCAATATTAATGAAACGGTAGATTTAGGATGGGGAATTTTTGGAGCTATTAACAGAGCTATTTTTATTCCAATTTTTGGATTTTTAAGCGGGTATTTATCTAACTATGGATTAATTATTATTTTATTGACCATCGTTGTCCGCATTATCATGTCACCTTTGGTATACAAATCGTATGTATCTAGTGCAAAAATGAAAGTAATTCGCCCAGAGTTACAAGCCATAAATGACAAGCTTCCTGGAAAAGAAAACGCGATGAAGCGTCAACAAGAAACTATGGCAGTGCAAAGAAAAGCAGGAGTTAGTATGATGTCTGGTTGTATTCCAGCATTACTGCAAATGCCTATATTTTTTGCGTTATTTCGTTTTTTCCCATCAAACATAGAACTACGTCAAAAAGGGTTTTTATGGGCTGATGATTTATCTTCTTATGATGCTATTTATAAACTTCCTTTTGAAATTCCTTTTTATGGAGATCATATTAGTTTGTTTCCAATCTTAGCTTCTTTAGCCATTTTCTTTTACATGAAAATGAACCAGAGTCAGCAAGCAAATATGCAAGCACCTCCACAAGAGGGAATGCCTGATATGCAAAAGATGATGAAAATGATGATTTACTTTTCTCCTATTATGATGTTATTTTTCTTTAACAGTTATGCGAGTAGTTTGAGTTTATACTATTTTGTATCTAACTTGTTAACCATCGTAATTATGTTAGTGATTAAACATTATGTTATTGATGAAGCAAAGATTCATGCACAAATAGAAGAAAATAAAAAACGCCCAGAAAAGAAAAAAAGTAAATTCAGAGAACGTATGGATAATGCGATGAAACAAGCGCAAGAGCAACAAGCACAACAAAAGAAAAAGAAAAAGAAATAGCAAGTAGCACTTGCAAGAGATCTAATAAAAAAACCCGAAGCAATTTGCTTCGGGTTTTTTTATTAGATCTCTTAACTCCGTTCGAAATGAACTGTCACCGTGAGAGGAGTCGAAAGGTCTTTAATTGAATCTAAACTTATTTTGCTTTAAACCGTCCATAAAACAGAATATATCCATAACATACAATCGTTAAAATAAACGCTGTTTTAAAGCCAAAACCATCAATTAAATTTCCAAAGAAAAACGGAATAATTGCGCCACCAACAATTGCCATACACAACAACCCAGAAGCTTGTGCTTTTAAATCGCCCAAACCTTCTAAACTCAATGTAAAAATTGTTGGAAACATAATAGAGTTGAACAATCCAACCGCTAATATTGACCACATAGACAATAAATCTGTAGTGTTTATTGAAATTACAATCATCGTAATTGCCAATAATGCAAAAATGCTCAACACTTTTCCTGCTGCCATAATTTTGGTTAAATACGCTCCTACAAAACGACCAATCATAGCGCCTCCCCAATAAAAAATGACAAAAATCCCTAACAACGATTTTGGATCTTTTCCAGAAAATGTTTGATTAAATGTATTGGCAATCGTGTTTGCAATGTTCATCATGGTTTCATTTTCTGCAACAATTGGCGCTAAACCAGCATCGTAAAAATAATTTACTAAAAAACTACCAATGGCTACTTCTGCACCAACGTACACAAAAATTCCTAATGCGCCCATCAGCATAATTTTGTTTTTCAGTAATTTAAAATAGCCGCCTTTCGGACTTTCTTCTATCAATTTTGGCAATTTGGTAAACATAAAAATTAACGCTAACAATAAAATAAATCCAGCAATTAGTAAAAATGGCGTTTGTACAGTTGCCGCTTCTTTGATATAATAATCGATTTTTTGAGTTTCAGTTAGCAAACCAATTTCTTCGGATGTTTTTACAGAATCACTCAATAAAAATAAGGCACCAACAACAGGTGCAATGGTGGTTCCTAAGGAATTAAAAGCTTGTGATAAATTCAATCTACTACTTGCTCCTTCTTCACTTCCTAACAACGCCACAAACGGATTTGCCGCAACTTGTAAAATGGTAATTCCGCCCGCTAATGTAAAATAACCGATTAAAAATACTGAGAATAATCTATGTTCTGCTGCTGGATAAAACAACAAACAACCAACTGCCATCGTTACTAAACCTAATACGATTCCTTTTTTATAGCCAATTTTTGATAAGAGATATCCGGCAGGTAAAGAGAATACAAAAAACGCTACAAAAAACGCAAATTGTACCAAGACGGTTTTTGCGTACGACATTTCGAAAACATCTTTCAATCTCGGAATTAAAGAATCTACTAGTACGGTAATAAATCCCCATAAAAAGAATAAAGAAGTTAAAAATATAAATGCTGACCTGTAAGATTTATTAGTTGATGTACTCATTAATTATTTGTTTTTATTATTGTTTACTTTGATACCAGGTAACTAAAAATGTAAAGATTGCCACAGTCATACTTCCTTCGCAATGACACTCACTTTGAACCTTTGCAACTTTGCAACTTTATGACTTTACAACATAAGATCCAGAATCAACATACGTTTGTTTTCCTTCTTGGTATTTGCTAATTCCAAATCCGCTATGAATACAATAACTACCATATTCTCCTTGCTTGTTTAAAGCAACATAACCCACTTGAAAGTTTTGATAATTTGGATTAGATTCTACAATTCTTTTTACAGCTTCTTCACACGCTTCTTGTGGTGTGTTTCCTTGACGCATTAATTCTACAATTAAAAAACTTCCAACGGTTTTTAACACTTCTTCTCCCATTCCTGTTGCTGTTGCTCCGCCAACAGTATTATCTATAAATAAACCTGAACCAATAATGGCAGAATCTCCAACTCTACCAGCCATTTTATATGCCAAGCCACTTGTTGTAACACCACCAGAAATATCACCATTTTTATCAATGGCTAACATGCCAATTGTATCGTGGTTTTCTATATTGATAATCGGTTTGTATTCTGATTTTATTTTCCATTCTTCCCAAGCTTTTTTTCGCTCTTCGGTTAATAGATTTTTTCTTTTAAATCCTTGAGAAACGGCAAATTGCTCTGCTCCTTTTCCTGCCAACAAAACATGCGGCGTTTCTTCCATTACTTTACGAGCCACAGAAATTGGATGCACAATATTTTCCATACAAACTACTGCGCCATAGCCTCCTTCTTTGCTCATAATAGATGCATCTAGCGTTACATTTCCTTCTCTGTCTGGTGTAGCTCCATTACCAACAGTTGTATTTTTAAGATCAGCTTCTTCTATTCTACAACCCGCTTCGATTGCATCAATAGATTCTCCGCCTTTTTCCAAAACTTCCCAAGCAGCTTTTGTTGCATTATGAAATCGCCATGTTGCCACTACAATTGGCAAAACTGGTGTTCCAACTACAATTGCTTTCTTGTCTTTTTTGTCTTCGGTTTCACAAGAAATAATTGTTGGGACAACTGCCAAACCTAATCCTGTTAAGGAAGCTCTTTTTATAAAGTTTCTTCTTTTCATTTTATGCTGAATTTAGTTCAGTATCTTTAATTATATAGATTCCTTCGTTCCTCGTAATGACAATTCTTATTTTATTTTGTCCTCGAATTAGGTAACCTTTACAATTACGAGGAACGAAGGAATCTCTTTTTTTATGATGAGATTTCCACAGAAAGTAAAAAACTTTCTTCGCAATGACGTTCATTTATTTTATTTGGATTTCATCCGCAAACAACCAGCTTCTACCATTGTGTTTATAGCCCAAATGCCAAGTTGGTAAAACACCAAGTTTTTTTGCGACTACTTTTATATATCTTGCTTTAACTTTTTCTGAAGATGAAATTCTTTTAATCAAAACATTTTCATCTTTATTTGGTGGAAACTTATATTCAGTTTTTAATTTTGAAAAGTTAATTCCGTCAGTAGAACCAAAAAAAGTAACTTCTATTGGGAGAAATATCCAACTACGTTGATCTTGCAAAAAACCAACAGAAATTTTATTAATTTCTTTTGTTTTTCCTAAATCTACAATCGCAATTAAATCTGTATCAGAATATCCTTGCCAAGTTCCGGTTCTAAAATCTTGCGCTCCAATAACTCCATCAATCAACGCATTTTTTCCGCCACCATTATATTGATTTGCATATTCGTTTTTTAATGTAATGGTAACATTCGGATCAATTTTAAAGAAATCAGTTGTGATCGTTGCACTTTTTTTACCATCTTTTTCTGCATATATTTTTAAACTTGTTTTCTTTGAAAAGGTAAATGGATTTTCGTATTTCACAAATTCATTTTCTACAGAATAATAAATTTCTGAATGTTTATCAACCGTATTTAAGGTAACTCTCGTTTTTTCTTTAAAAGCAATATCTCCAGTTTCAATAAACGGTGCAGCAACAATTAAATGTTCTTTAATTTCTGTAACCGGAACGTATTTATCGTCTGTTCCCCAAGTTGATGGTCTGTCTGTCATAACAAAACGTAAAGTTCCACCAGCAACAATAGCTGCATGATTTAAAAATGTGTACGGATAATTTTTACCGTTTAATTCAACCGATTTAATGTATTTATTTGTTTTAGAAATTGAATCGGCAACAATTGTAAATGTTTTTCCGCTTTCTAAATTGATGGTTGCTTTCGGAAATAATGGCGCTCCAATAATGTATTGATTTGACGCTGGTGTTACAGAATAAAATCCCATAGAACTCAACACAAACCAAGCACTCATTTGTCCGCAATCTTCGTTTCCTGAAATTCCGTCTGGAGTATTTGTGTATAATTCAGTTAAAATCTGACGAACTTTTTCTTGTGTTTTCTGAGGTTTATTTACAAAATTATACAAATATGCCATGTGATGACTTGGTTCGTTTCCGTGTGCATACTGACCGATTAATCCTGTGATATCTGCTTGATCTCTACCAGAAGTTTCATTTTTTGCGGTAAATAATTTATCCAATTGCTTTTCTAAATTCTCTTTTCCTCCTAACAAATTGATAAACCCAGAAATATCTTGTGGCACATAAAAACTGTATTGCCAAGAATTGGCTTCTGTATAATTAAAGTTTACTTCAAAAGGATCAAAAGGCGAAAACCACGTATTTCTAAAACGTCCACGCATAAATTGTGATGAAGGATCAAACACATTTTTATAATACTGCGCTCTTTCTATATACGTTTTATAATCATCATTTTTTCCTAATGATTTTGCCATTTGCGCAATCGTCCAATCATCGTATGCATATTCTAAGGTTTTAGAAACAGATTCAGATTCTTTTTCAACAGGAATAAATCCATATTTTTTATATGAATCTAATCCCAATTTATCTCTTGTTGCAGAGTGTTTCATCGCTTCAAAAGCTTTGTTTACATCGTAATTTCGAATTCCTTTTAAATAAGCGTCAGCAATTACAGGAACTGCGTGATAACCAATCATACAACCAGTATAACTTGCAGATAAATCCCAAATTGGCATAATTCCGCCTTCATCATATTTCGCCAAAAATGTATTGATAAAATCGTTGGTTTTGTCTTGCTCTATAATTGTATATAAAGGATGTGCAGCTCTATACGTATCCCAAAGTGAGAACACCGTATAATAATTAAACTCTTTTGTTTCATGAATTTTCATGTCCATTCCACGATAACGATCATCAACATCTTGATACAAATTTGGCGCAATCATGGTATGATATAATGCCGTGTAAAAATTGGTTTTATAATCAAAATCTTCAGATTCTATAACTATTTTCTCTAATTGTTGCTCCCAAATATCCTGAGTCTCTTTTTTAATTTCTTCAAAAGTTTTATTACCAATTTCTAATTGCCAATTGTGTATTGCTCCTTCTTCATCAACAGGCGAAATTCCGATGGTAACATTAATTTCGTTTCCGGTTGTATTGTCAAATTCAAAAGCAACTTTTACTTTTTTTCCTTCCTTTTTATCTTCTAAAAAAGTAACGTTTGTAAATGGTTTAGAAAATAACATGTCAAAAAATAATCGTTGATCTGTAGCCCAAGCTTTCGAAAAACGATATCCAGAAATTTCTGTTTTAGAATTGATAGTTAGCTTAGAATCTAACACTTCATCTCGATGTTCTAAATCTAAAATGATAATTTGTTTTGATCCTTCTGCAAATTGATATTTATGAATTCCGCTTCGTTCTGTAACTGTTAATTCAACATCAATATTTGTGTCGTCTAAATGCACTTTATAATAACCAGGTTCTGCAATTTCTTTGTCATGAGAGAATTTAGATTTATATCCTTCTTTTCCGTCTGCACCATTATTAAAAACAACTTTATTTGTTGGCATTAATAAAATATCTCCATAATCAGAAACTCCTGTTCCGCTTAAGTGCGTATGAGAAAATCCGAAGATTTCAGAATCAGAATAATGATACCCAGAAGAACCATCCCAACCGTCTAATCGTGTATCTGGACTTAATTGCATCATTCCAAACGGACTTGTTGCGCCAGGATATGTATGTCCATGACCACCAGTTCCTATAAACGGATTTACATAAGAAATTAATTGTTGGTCTTTTTGTGCTGGAGAAATTGGAAGGCTCGGTTTACAAGAATTTAAGAAAAATGATAGTAAAATTAACAGTAGAAAATATTTTTTCATTCCGTGTTTGAATTTATTTATTTGACTAAATTAGCAAGATAACAATAATCAACCTATTTATTTATGTGGAATTTTAAACACACAAAGCTTTTTTTAATCTGTTCGTTTACTGCTTTGCTTTTTAGCTCATGTTCAGATGAAAAACAAGTAGCCATAAATCCTGCAATTATTCCAGCTCCATCATCTCAACAAATTAATGATGGTGTTTTTGAAATGAGTAATTTAACAGGAATTGTTGCTGTTGATAAAGAATTTAAACAAGTTGCAGATTTTTTAAAATCGTATGTTAAACATGGTAGTTCTATAGAATTAAAATCAGAAGATTATAAAAATGGTATCAGTTTTAAAAAAGATGCATCTATTACAAACCCAGAAGGTTATTTATTAGAAGTAACATCAACTGAAATTACAATTGCTGCAAGTTCTGCAAAAGGAGCATTTTACGCAGTACAATCTTTACGTCAATTATTACCAGCTTCTTTTGAAAACAATACTTATAAAGGAAGTTCTGTTTCAATTCAAAACATAAAAATTACAGATGCGCCACAATTCAAATATCGTGGAATGCATTTAGATGTTGGGCGTCATTTTTTTCCGGTTGATTTCATTAAAAAGTACATTGATTTAATGAGCATGTTAAAAATGAATACGTTTCATTGGCATTTAACTGAAGATCAAGGCTGGAGAATTGAAATAAAAAAATATCCAAAATTGCAAGAAGTCGCAGCGTACAGAAATGAAACGTTGATTGGTCATTATAGCGATCAACCACACAAATTTGACGGAAAAAGATATGGCGGATTTTACACACAAGAACAAATAAAAGACATTGTAAAATACGCTTCAGCAAGACAAGTTACTATCATTCCAGAAATAGAAATGCCAGGTCATGCACAAGCTGCTATAAGTGCATATCCAGAGCTAGGTTGTACAGGGAAACCAATTGATGTAGCTACAAAATGGGGTGTTTTTGAAGATATTTATTGTCCAAAAGAAGAAACGTTTAAATTCTTTGAAGATGTAATTGATGAAGTGATTGCATTATTCCCTGGAAAATACATTCATATTGGTGGAGATGAAGCTCCAAAAACACGTTGGAAAAACTGTAAACATTGTCAAGATTTAATTAAAAAAGAAGGATTAAAAGACGAACATGGTTTGCAGAGTTATTTTATCACCAGAATGGAAAAATACATCAACTCAAAAGGAAAACAAATTATTGGCTGGGATGAAATTTTAGAAGGTGGATTAGCACCAAACGCAACCGTAATGTCTTGGCGCGGAACAGAAGGTGCTGTTACAGCTGCAAAGCAACATCACGATGTGATTTTAACGCCAGGAACTCATTGTTATTTTGATCATTACCAATCTACAAAAGAAGGTGAACCTTTGGCGATTGGCGGTTTTTTACCTTTAGAAAAAGTATATAGTTTTAATCCTATTCCGAAAGAATTAACTAAAGATGAAGCAAAATATGTATTGGGGGCGCAAGGAAATGTTTGGACAGAATACATGAAAGATTCTAAACAAGTTGAATACATGGCTTTTCCAAGAATGATTGCGTTGAGCGAGGTTGTTTGGTCTGAAAATAAAAACAAAGATTTTAAGGATTTTAAAAATCGTTTAGAATTTTATCAAGAAAGATTAGATGCTAGAGATGTAAATTATGCAAATCATTTGTATGAAGTTTTAGGGAAATCAGAAATAAAAGACGGCGTTTTGTATATGAATTTTAAAACGACTTCAGACACAAAAACCATCCGTTATACTTTAGATGGAACTAAACCAAACATCAATTCTACCATTTATAAAGAACCGTTGCTTATTGATAAAAGTGTCACTATTAATGCTGCTTCTTTTAATGACAAAAGTCAAGTTAGTGGCGTTTTTAATGAAACTATTAAAATGCACAAAGCTGTTGGAAAAAAGATAACTTTTAATATTCCTCCCAATGAAAAATATAACGCTGGAGGAAATGGTGCGCTAATCAACGGAATTAGTGGAAGCGATAAACGTTATGGAGATGATCAATGGCTTGGTTTTGATGGAAAAGATGTTGAAATTACCATTGATTTAGGAGAAGAAATGAATATCAATTCTATTTCAACTCGTTTTAATAATCAAATTGGAAGTTGGATTTATGCGCCATCTCAAGTTATAGTTACTTTTCCTGGCAATGAAGAGTTTTTGCCAATCGAATTAGAAGAAAGCGAAAAAAAAATTGTGGATTTAAAATTAGAAACAAAAATAGTTACTCAATTTATAAAATTAAAACTGGTAAACTTTGGAGTTATTCCTGATGGAAGACAGGGCGCAGGGCATAAACCTTGGATCTTCATTGATGAAATTATTATAGAGTAAAAAGGTTGTCATTCCTGCGAAGGCAGGAATCCAATTTACACAAAAAATTATTGATATTTTTATCTTTAATTCTTACTTGTCCCCTCGAGCGCAGTCGAGAGGTTAACAATCACAATAGGTCTCGACTGCGCTCGACCTGACAAGAAGATGATGTAATGCTTATAGAAATCTGCGCAAATTCGTATCAATCTGCAATCAATGCAGAAAAAGCTGGAGCAAATAGAATCGAATTGTGTTCTGAATTGGCTGTTGGCGGAATTACACCTTCGTATGGGTTGTTAAAAAAAGTGGTTGAAAATCTTACGATTTCAATTCATGTTTTAGTAAGACCAAGAAGTGGCGATTTCACCTATTCTGATGATGAGTTTCAGATTCTAAAAGAAGACATTTTAGTTTGTAAAAAATTAGGTGTTAGCGGAATTGTTTCTGGTGTTCTACATATAGATAATACGATCGATTTTGAAAGAACAAAAGAACTTGTTGAGATTGCGAAGCCAATGAATTTCACATTTCATAGAGCTTTTGATTGGGTTAAAAATCCGATGAAAGAAATCAAGAATTTAGAAAAAATTGGAGTCGTTAGAATCTTAACTTCTGGACAACAAAATTCTACAGAAATTGGCTTGAAAAATTTGATTGAATTTCAAAAAGCAACTTCTAAAATTACGATTATGCCTGGTGGCGGAATTCATAAAAGCAACATTAAGTTCTTTCAGAAAAACGGATTTAAAGAAGTGCATTTATCAGCAACTTCACAAAACAAAACTATTGAAAAACCTGCAATATCAATGAATAGCAACAAACATTTTGACGAAACTAAAATAGCAACTTCTGATATTGAACACATAAAAAATTGTTTAGACATCATTTCGAATGAAAAGTAAATACCTTCTTTTTCTTTTAGTAATAACAAGTATTTTTAGTTGTAAAAAAACAACTTCAGAATTACCAATCACATTCAATATTAATGAAAATTGGGAATTAAAATCTATTGAAGATACGGATTGGAAAACGGCTTCTGTTCCTGGAAATGTTTTTACAGATTTATTAGATCATAAAATCATTCCTGATCCATTTGTAAAAACTAATGAAGAAAAAGTGCAATGGGTTTCTCAGAAGAATTGGGAATATAAAACAACGTTTTCTGTAAATGAAAAAACATTACAAAAAGAAAACATCAAGCTGATTTTTGAAGGATTGGATACCTATGCGAAAGTCTATCTAAATAAGCAACTTCTTTTAACTACTTCAAATGCTTTTAGAACCTACAATATTGATGTGAAAAAACATTTAAAATCTAATAATGTTTTAAGGATTATTTTCACGAATACTGATAAAATTGAAACTGTAAAAGAGAAAAATAATCCCTATCAATTACCAGAAGGAAAGCGTATTTACACACGTAAAGCTCAATTTCAATATGGCTGGGATTGGGGGCCAAAAATGAATACTTCTGGAATTTGGAAAAATGTTTCTCTAAAAGCTTGGAACGACATTAAGTTTGATAACATTTTTATCAAACAAAAAAGCATAACAAAGAACAATGCAAGTCTAGAAATTGAAGTCACCATTGATAGTGATAAGGATAAAAATATCATGGTTGTTACAACTGCGGACAAACAAACCTATTCTACTCATTTAAAAATTACAAAAGGAAAACACACTTATTCTGTTCCTTTTTATATTAAAAACCCAAAATTGTGGTGGACACATAATTTAGGAAAACCACATTTGTATGATTTTGATTTTAAGTTGATTGAAAATAATAGTATAAAAGATCAACAGTCCATAAAAAAAGGAATTAGAACCATAAAATTAATTACGGAAAAAGACTCCATTGGCGAATCTTTCTATTTTGAGTTGAACGGAAAACCTGTTTATATGAAGGGAGCCAATTACATTCCTCAAAATAGTTTTCAGAATAAAGTAACTGATCAACATTATGAAAAATTACTTTCTGATGTTGTAGATTCTAATATGAATATGTTGCGCGTTTGGGGTGGCGGAATTTATGAGAATAATATTTTTTACGATTTGTGTGATGAAAAAGGAATTTTAGTTTGGCAAGATTTTATGTTTGCGTGTGCGATGTATCCTGGCGATAAAAACTTCCTAGAAAATGTAAAGCAAGAAGCTGAAGATCAAGTAAAAAGATTGCAAAATCATGCTAGTATTGCTTTGTGGGCGGGAAATAATGAAAACGCAGAAGGCTGGAATCGCTGGGGTTGGAAAGATGGAAGAACAGAAAAAGAGAAAACAGCAATTTGGAACGATTACTTGAAAGTTTTTGATTCAATTTTACCAAATACAGTTTCTAAATTAAGTCAATTAAGCTATTGGGAAAGTTCTCCAAAATTTGGAAGAGGAAATCCGAAATACGAATTTGAAGGCGATGCACACGATTGGTGGGTTTGGCACGATGCAAGACCATTTGAACATTTTCAAAAACAAGTTCCTAGGTTTATGAGTGAGTTTGGTTTTCAATCTTTTCCGAGTTATGAAACCATTAAGTATATCAACCAAAAAGAGAAAGTTGATTTAAAAACAGACGGTATAAAATCGCATCAAAAACATGTTAGAGGTTTTCAATTGATTGATGAATATATGCAACGCGATTACAACGTTCCGACTGCTGATGAAGATTATGTTTATGTAAGTCAATTATTACAAGCCAAAGGAATTGTGATGGGAATTGAAGCGCACAGAAGAGTAAAACCAACTAATATGGGAACATTGTATTGGCAATTAAATGATTGTTGGCCAGCAATTTCTTGGTCTAGCATTGATTATTTTGGCAATTGGAAAGCCTTGCAATACAAAGCTAAAAAAGCTTTTGAAAATGTATTGATTTCTTATGAAGAAAATAAACAGAGCATTTTAACCTATATTATTAATGATACTTTTGAAAGTATTTCTGGAAAACTCACAATGAAGATTATCGATTTTAAAGAAAATGAAATTTGGTCAAATTCTGAAGATATTTCAGTTAAAGAAAATACAAGTCAGAAAGTATATAGCATTCCGAATGTTGATATTGACAGAAAAAATCAAGTTTATATTACAGAATTTAACGGTAAAAAATCATTGCATTTTTTTAGTAGTCCGAAAGACTTAAACCTAGTTAAAGGAGAAATTCAAAAAGAAATCACAAAAACTAAAAACGGTTTTTCAATCACTTTAAAAAGTGTTGTTTTACAAAAAGATGTTTTCTTGTTCAGTAAAAATAAAGGTCATTTTTTTGATAACTTTTTTGATTTACTACCAAACGAATCGATTACTATTGAGTTTACTACAGAAGCGAAGTCTTTGGATGATTTACAGATTAAGAGTTTGAATCAACTTAGGTAATTGTCAGTTCGAGTGAAATTGAGAAGTATGAACAATTTTGTATCGAGAACAATTTTGAAGGCATCTCGATACAAATTTATTTTTCTCAAAATAAATTCACTCGATGTGACAGAATGTTTTAATTTTTCAAAACGAAATGTCATTCCTGTGAAAACAGGAATCTATATTAAGTTTGTTTGGATTCTTGCCTGCGCAGGAATGACAGAGAGTTTACTTTTTACTAATAAATTTCGATTCTAAAAAACCCAAACCATACCCCAAATGTTGCGTAAAAGAAGTAATGACACTTAAAAATGCAACAACCAAATTTTTATTTTGAAATAACGAATCTAAAAATAGTAGAATAAAATAGAATCCATAAAAAACAATGAACTGCCAATAACCAAATAGTGCAGCTACAAAACTGACATCAAAACCAATAATAAATAAAGACGGAAACCAATAAGTCAGTTTTGCTGTTTCTGGATACCATTTATTCAATTGTGGTCTTGCTGTACCAAAAGCAAAAGTTTGCTTAAAAAAATGCTTAATTGTACTTCTTCGTTTATGATACACAAATGCTTTTTCTATCAATTGGGTTTCAAAACCATTTTTCCATAAACGAAACGTTAAATCGATGTCTTCTCCAACTTTTAAATCAGCAAAACCATTGGTCTTGCTAAATGCTGTCTGCGACAGCCCGAGATTAAAACTTCGTGGTTGAAATTTCCCAACAGCATTCTTCTTTCCTCTAATTCCGCCTGTTGTTAAGATAGAAGTCATTGAATAGTTAATCGCTTTTTGCATCGCAGTAAAGCTTTTATGTGCAGCATCTGGACCACCAAAAGCATCTGTAAAATTTTGCTCTAATGCTTTTTTTATTTCAGTAAGATATTGTTTCGGAACAATGACATCAGAATCTAAAATGATAAAATAGTTTCCGCTTGCATTTTCCATTCCAAAATTTCGACTTGCTCCTGGTCCACTATTCTCTTTGAAAAAATATTTTAAATTGAGTTTTGGTTTATATTTCTCAACAATACTTTCACTTTTCTCTGTAGAACCATCTTCTACAATCAACACTTCAAAATTATCGGTACAATATTGTTGCGTAAGACTTTCCAATAATTCGTCAATTTCGTTTGGACGATTGTAAACAGGAATTATAATGGAGAAGTTGAGTTTCAAATTATTCTGGGAGTTTAAAATATGGATTGTAAATAAATCCAATAACATTATTCCAAGGATCTCGAACCGAAGCAACCATTAATTCGCCACCAACATTGTTTGGTTTTTCATGTTCTGTTGCTCCTAATTTTATAAACCGATTATAGGTTTCTTCCATTCCCTCAACACCCCAATAACTTAGAACGTTATCAGATTTTTTTTTACTCTTTTCTTCTGGCAATAATCCCAATTCATAACCTTGAATCGAAAATCCGACATAAAAAACTTCATCAAAATAGGCTTTAGTTTCAAAAGCTTTCGAATACCATTCTTTTGCTTTTTGCAAATCTGAAACTTTATAAATTGTAGTCCTAAGTCCTAACATGATTTTTTTTCGTTAAACTTCTAATTCAATAATTCTTTTGCGTGTGTAATTGCAGAATCTGAAATATCTTTTCCACTTAACATTTCGGCAATTTCTACAATTCGTTCGTCTTCAGGTAATTGTTTTAAATTGGTTGTGGTAACGCCAGCAACATCTTCTTTAAAAACTTTGTAATGCTGATTTCCTTTAGCAGCAATTTGTGGTAAATGTGTAATGGTAATTACTTGCATTTGGGTTGACATTTGCTGCATTATTTTAGCAATTTTATTAGAAATTTCTCCAGAAACTCCCGTGTCAATTTCATCAAAAATAATGGTTGGCAACTGTGTGTAATCTGATAATATTTTTTTGATTGCCAACATAATTCGAGACAATTCTCCGCCAGATGCAACTTTTTTAAGTTCTCCAAAACTGCCGCCTTTATTTGCTGAGAATAAAAAACTCAAGTTGTCTTTTCCGCTTGATAAAAAAGAATCTGATTTTGATAACTCGATAGAAAAACGTGCTTCTGGCATTCCAAGTTCAGACAGTAAATATTCTAGTTCTTTTTTTAAATTAGGGATTATTTTTTTTCTAGCTGTAGAAATTAAATTTGCTACTTCATCTAATTTGGTAGAAACCTCTTGAATTTGTTGTTGCTTTTTATTGATGATTTCTTCCGCATTTTCTACTTGATCTACTTTTACAGACAAGGCTTCTTGAATTCCGATCAATTCTGGAATAGAATTTACATAATGTTTTTTCTTTAAATTGTAGAGTAACTGCAAACGATCATTTAGTTTTTCTAACTCATTCGGATTAGAATCTATCGATTCCGTTGCGTCTTCAAGTTCTGCAACAATATCATCCAATTCAATTTTTACGCTAGTAGTTCTATTAGAGATTTCCTCGTATTCTTTTGAAAACGGAGCAATTTTCTGCAATCTGTTTTCTAAGGTATTTAGCAACGTCTGAATTCCGATTTCATCCGAAGTTGAAATCTGAACTGCTTCAGATAAATTCAATTGAATCTCTTCAACATTATTTAATTTTTCTAGTTTTTCTTCTAATTCTAATTGTTCATCAGCTATTAAATTAGCTTTAATTAACTCATTAAATAAATGCAAATTATAATCGTATTGTTGATTTGCTTCTCTTTGTTGTGTTTCTAATTCTTGGATTTCTTTTTGATAAATATGTAATTGCTTTAATCCACGTTGATAAGAAGCTAATTTTTGTCCATTTTTAGCCAGAGCATCCAAAATATGAAACTGAAAATTAGAATCAGACAATTCTAGTGTTTGATGTTGAGAATGTACATCAATCAATTTAACTTTTAGATCATTTAGAACAGACAATTTTACTGGCGTGTCGTTTACAAAAGCGCGCGATTTACCAGAAGGTAAAATTTCTCGTCTTATAATTGTTTGTGCTTCGTAATCGATATCGACAGAAGTAAAAAAGTCTTCTAAATTATAATTAGAAATTGCCAATTGTGCTTCTACAACACATTTTTTAGAAGTATCTTTTAATGTGGCAGTATCTGCTCTGTTTCCCAACACTAAACCTAAGGCACCTAATAAAATAGATTTTCCTGCACCGGTTTCACCAGTAATAATAGACAAACCATCAGTAAAGTCAATAGACAAATGATTGATTAAAGCATAATTTTGTATGGATAATGAGCTTAGCAAATAAAAATAGTTTAATGTTTAAAATTACTTAATTTTTTGCCACTTTGAATTATTTGTTGGAGAAATTCTTTGTAAAACTTCTTGAAGCTGTTTTGACTTTGGAGTTCTTGGTCCGTCAGAAAAAATGGTCATTATCTCATCAGATTTTGCATCAAAAAACAAACGAAGTAAATAATTTCCAATCGTTTTATTGTGTAGATCTTTCATTTTTAATAATGTGTTTTCAAGAGTCTTTTTAGCAGCTACTTTATCCGTAGATAATACATCCATCCCTTTTATATGGTAATCATACAATACATTTTTAAAAACAGTTAACTTAGAAGACGTTAAATTGTCTAACAATGAATATCTATTTTGTTCCCCTGCTTGATCTATCCAGCTAGAACCACCACTTTGCTGCGCTAATAATACCACATTTTCTGCTTGTTTAAAATAAGAAGCACCACCATTTAATGCAAATGTATCTGCATCTACACCTAAAATTATATATACATAATACACTATTGTAGAAATTAAATCTGATTCAAAAGTTAAAGTATTGTAATTTAAAGGCTCAAATTCTGTGTATTTAAAATTAAAATCGGTGTCATTAATATTTAAAATTGGTGACGAATAAGAGGTGTTGTAAACAGGTCTTGCAGCTTGCACTTGAAGTGTTGCCTCAAACCTATTTGCAGTAGGTTGTGAATTTACAGTAATCGTAAATGCACAGGTAATTTTTTCTTGTGGTTTAAAATTTTTGGAAGTCCATTTTGTTTGATTTATAAACTCTGTTAAAGCAGTTTGTAATGTTGCATACACTTGCTTATTTGAACCCGAAATTTTATCAGAATTAATAGTAACCAAACCATTTAACTCTTGGCTTTGCAATGTTGCTATTGATAAAAAAGCAATAAATCTTAGAAAAAAAGTACGCATAAACTATTAATAATTTATTTGTGTCAAGTTAAGTGCAGTCGAAACTTTTTTTATAAAAATCTCTCGACTGCGCTCGAGAAGACAATTAATCTTTAAAATATTCTTTTTAAAATTTCTTTTAAAATATCTTTTGCTACGATGGTTTTTGATTTCAATTCGAAATGTGTTTCATTCCAATTCTTATCAATCACAGTAATCTTGTTTGTATCTGTTGCAAAACCGGCACCCTTATCTTGCAAAGAATTCAACACAATCATATCTAAATTTTTACGATCAAGTTTTTCTTTTGCATTTTCTAATTCGTTATTTGTTTCAAGGGCAAAACCAACTAAAAATTGATCTTTTTTTATGACACCTAAAGAAGCTAAAATATCTTTTGTAGGTTCTAACTCAATCTCTAACGAAGCATCCGTCTTTTTTATTTTCTGACTAACAACATTTTTAGGTCTATAATCTGCAACCGCAGCTGATAAAATAGCGATGTCAATATTTTCAAAATAAGAATGTGCAGCCATATACATTTCTTCAGCAGACTTTACATCAATTCTTTGAATGAATGTGTGCTCCACTTTTTGATGTGAAGGTCCAGAGATTAAAATAACTTCAGCTCCTAAATTAGCGGCTTCTTTTGCAATTTCAAAACCCATTTTACCAGAAGAATGATTTCCAATAAAACGAACTGGATCAATAGCTTCATAAGTTGGTCCTGCAGTAATCAGTATTTTTTTTCCTCTAAGTGGCAATTTAGAATGGATATCTTTTTCGATAAAAGCAACGATATCTTCAGGTTCAGCCATTCTCCCTTTTCCAACTAAACCACTAGCCAATTCTCCACTAGCTACTGGAATTAATATATTTTTAAAGCGTTGTAACTTCTCTAAGCTATTTTTTGTTGATGGATGTTTGTACATATCTAAATCCATTGCAGGTGCAAAATATACAGCACATTTTGCTGATAAGTAAGTTGCCATCAGCAAATTATCACAAGTACCGCTTGCCATTTTAGACAATGTATTTGCCGTTGCAGGTGCTACCAACATCAAATCGGCCCAAAGACCTAAATCAACATGATTATTCCACAATTCATTCTCGTCTTTTTTATCATAAAAAACAGATGAAACAGGGTTTTTAGAAAGTGTAGAAAGTGTAAGTGGTGTAATAAAATCTTTAGACGCAGGGGTCATAATAACCTTAACTTCTGCGCCCGATTTTATAAACAAACGAACCAAACTGGCCGTTTTGTAAGCGGCTATACCAGCACTAATGCCTAATAGAATTTTTTTACCGCTTAAAACAGACATTACTCTGTTTCTGGAGTTCTGTGGTAGATTTTATTCTCTAACCACTCTTCTACTGCAATGGCAGTTGCTTTAGGTAGTTTTTCATAAAATTTAGAAACCTCAATTTGTTCTTTGTTTTCAAAAACCTCTTCTAAACTATCATTATACGTAGCAAACTCATCCAATTTATCTAACAATTCCGTTTTTAAATCGCCATTAATTTGGGTAGCTCTTTTTGCAATAATAGATATTGCTTCATAAATGTTTTTTGTGGGTGCTTCAATAGAACCTTTATCGTAAGTAACGGTACTTACAGGAGCATTTGTTTCTTTATAATCCATAATTAACTTTTTACTAATTGTTTTTGTTCTTTTTCCAACGTAGCCAACATTTTGTTAGACGCTTCTAAATATTGAGTTTTTGGAAAATTTCTTTTTAATTTCTCGTATGCTTTAATGGCTTCTTTTAAACGATCTTCTTTTCTTCTGGCAGTACTTTTTACAGCCAAATCATGTGCTGCCTTTAGTCTGTAATACAATGCTTCTTCTTTAAATTCAGATCCTAAATAATCAGATAATAAATTATCAAAAGCTACTATCGAGGCTTTATAATTTCTTGAGTCGGTTCCAGCAGTAGTATAATAATTTTTTGCAATCTCAAAAGACTTCTTTTGCAGTTTATAACGAATCACTTGATAGTGTTTATTCGCATCAGGAATTCTCTTAGAATCTGGATATGCATTGATAAAACTTTGAAAAGAATTCAATGCTTTTCTAGTATCTGTAGCATCTAAACTAAAAACTGGAGATGCTTTCATATAACTAAACGCTGATAAGTATGCCGCTTCTTCTTTTTTAGAACTTACAGGGTAATTTTGAGTAAATCGATTAAAATAATACCCTGCTAAATTGTATGATTTTGTGTTAAAATTAGATTGAGCAACCATAAACTGAATTCTTTCCATTTGAGGTTTTCCTCGATAAGACGGAGTAATTTTCTCAAATAATGTTAAGGCTCTACCATATTTCTTAGCTTCATACATTTCTGTAGCTAATTTATACTGCTCTTGTACTGTGCCTTTATTTAATACTTTTTGATAATGTCCACAAGATGTAAACACTAACGAAAATACAATTATGTATATTAAATTTTTCATTTTATGCATTTGGCAAAATTAGTGATTAAAAATGGATTATTAAAACGATTTTACGTGCTAAAAATTCCACATCGCAATTAACCAAAAAAGGACGGTTCACAAACTACGTCGATTCCTAAAAATTTGTTAATGTTAAAACCTCTAAACGAGTATAATTACTTGAAATTATTCAAAAAAAAATTAATAGAATCTTGAAGATTATTTGTCGCTTTTACCAATGGAAGACGAACTTGATCTGAAGTAATTTTTAACTGACTTAAAACGGATTTTATTCCTGCCGGATTACCTTCGGAAAAAATGAGATTAATACTATCAGCGATTTTATAATGCAACTGATATGCTTCTGCTACATTTCCTTGAATTCCGAGTTGAATCATTGCAGAGAACTCTATTGGTAATCCTTGTCCTATCACACTAATCACGCCAGATCCGCCAGCTAAAGTCATTGGCAAAGCAATCATATCATCGCCAGAAATTACCAGAAAATCTTTGGGCTTGTTTTGTAGTATTCGCATTGCTTGTACCAAATCTCCAGCGGCTTCTTTTATTCCAATAATATTTTTACAATCGGTCGCCAAACGTAAGACCGTTTCTGGCAATACATTTGATGCTGTTCTTCCTGGAACATTGTACATGATAATTGGCAAAGGACTTTTCTCTGAAATTGCTTTAAAATGCTGATAAACACCTTCTTGTGTTGGTTTGTTATAATATGGAGACACCGATAAAATCGCATCAAAACTAGATGTATCTGTCGATGAAATTTCTGCAATAACAGCTGCTGTATTGTTTCCACCGATTCCTAAAACTAATGGTAATCTTCCGTTATTAACAGCAATAATTTTATCTTTTACGGCTTCTTTTTCTATTTTTGATAAAGTTGCAGGCTCTCCAGTAGTTCCTAGCACCACTAAATAATCTATTCCGTTTGCAATTTGAAACTCAACCAAACGCTCTAAAGCATTAAAATCGATTGATGTATCTTTCTTAAAAGGGGTAACCAAAGCAACTCCTGTTCCTATAAACTTTTGCATTTCCATTTCTGTATACTGGGATTAAACTTAATAAGTTGTAAAAATATCATTTTTCCTATTCATAAATCATTCTAAATGTACAATTCAACAATATCAATTATTTCAAAATTTGCACTTGTAAGTTAACAGAGGTTACATTTTTTTTAACAAGTGCAAGTATTTGTAAACTTCTTTCAAAAAACTATCAATATTTTCGTATTTTTCTGCAATTACCATATCAAACAATTGGTTGTTAATGGTCGAAAATCCTATTTTAAATTCGGCATTCGATTTTAATACAGCATATTCTAAGAACAATAATTTTTCGTCAAAATACCCTATTAACAAATCAAAAGGGGTGTCTAAAAACACTTCTAAACTCGTGTCCAGCACTTTTCCTTTCCAATTAATATCTTTCTCTGTAAAGTGTTTAAACGACTTTTCTTCTCCTTTTATAAAATCCCGAAGACTAAATATATGCACATTTCTAACACCTTCTAAAGAAGTTTTTACTTTTTGAGGCAAGTTAAACCGAGAAGAAATCTCATCAGTAGTCAAAATTCCAACAGAAATAATTTTCTTAGTTGTCGGAGTTTTAGAATCCGGTTCTAATGCCAATATCTTATTAAATTTTCTTTGAAGAAATTGTTTTTTAATCTTTTTAAAATTCATCTAGAAATTAATCGGTAAAATTGTATTTTAACTTTGTGTAAATTTAATCAAAAAAGCAACAAAACTGCGAAAGGAAAAATAATATTAGCATCGCTTATTCACTACTATGTTTGACAATCATAGCTTTACAAATTAAATATTGCGCTAAAATGTAGGTAACCATAATCGTAACTCCATAAATTTCGTTGGGTTCGTAAAACTTATTTAGTGCAATTAAACTATCCGATAAAATAAATATAATAGCTCCTATAATTAGCCATATGTTTTCGGTAGATTTTTCATTTCTATAATTCACTAATGCCACAACACCAAATGTAGAAATTGTGATTCCATACACCGCAACTGGGAGTAGCATTTCTCCTAAATTTGGGTAAATTAAAAACATCAAAATTCCAAAGAAAAGAACAAAAGGAAACACTGACGAAATTATTTTTCCAAATGATTTCTTTGGTATAAAACTCGCTGTTACTTTGATATACATGACGTGCGCCAATAAGAATGCAGAAAGCCCAAACATAAAAAACTTAGCACCATCAAACATTAATAAAACATCACCCACAAAACTAAAAAACAACCCAAATACATACCAGAAAAATGGTTTTTTTATGGAAACCAAATAGACAACTGCCAACAATGTCATCAACATCGGTTTCGCAATAGTTCGCATCGTTTCATTAGCGGTAATAACTCCCCATATATCAGTAATTGCTGCAATGAAAAATAAGATTGTTGGGATACTTTTTTTAGTTAATTTGCTCATAATAATCGATTAAAAAATTGTTTGAATTTGAACGGTATAAATTGCTAAAACAGTTAACGAAAGAAGTACAGAAATGGTCATGGTAAAACTAATCAATTTTTCGATTGTAAAAGGGTCTTTTCTTCCTTTAATCAAATAAACCACACTTATAACTCCAAAAACATAAGAAGTAAAAAGCAATAAAATTAACGGAAAAACGATAAAAAAAACAGGAAGCAAATACACGATCAACAATCCTATGACAAGAAATATCAACTGTAAAATTGTATATCTCAATGCGACATCTGTATGTGTTTTCTCTTTTACCATCATTACGTAACCATGTCTATAAAATCTTGTTCAGAAATTATTGCAATTCCCAAATCTGCTGCTTTTGTTTTTTTACTTGGTCCCATATTATCTCCAGCGACTACAAAATTCGTTTTTTTAGAAATCGACGTACTTACTTTACCTCCATTATCCTCAATAGCTTTCTTCAATTCATTTCTTGTCATTTGATAAAAAACTCCAGAAACTACAAATACGTTGCCTTCCAACTTATTGGTTTGGTGGGCTAAACTCTCTGCGGATACTTCTAATTGAAGTCCATATGACTTTAATCGATTAATCAATAATATATTTCCGAGATCATTTGAAAAATCAATAATACTCTGCGCAATACGATTCCCTATTTCATCCACAGCAATTAACGTTTCCAAATCAGAAGCCATTAAATTATCGATAGATTTAAAATGTTTTGCAAGTTTTTTAGCCACGGTTTCTCCCACAAATCGAATGCCCAAAGCAAACAATACTTTTTCAAACGGGATTTCTTTTGATTTTGAAATTCCGGCAATCATATTTTCTGCTGATTTTTCTGCCATCCGCTCTAATGGAATTATCTGCTCCGTTCGCAAATCATATAAGTCTGCATAATTTTCTATCAATCCATTTTCTCGTAGTAAATCGACTGTTTCCCCTCCAAGCCCATCAATATCCATTGCTTTTCTACTGATAAAATGTTGAATTCTTCCAGTAATTTGTGGCGCACAACCAAATTCATTCGGACAATAATGTTTGGCATCACCTTCTGTTCTGATTAATTCAGTATTACATACCGGACAATGTGTAGCATACATTGTTGGGGTTGAATTTTGCGAGCGCTTTGTAAGATCTACCGCAATAATTTTTGGAATAATTTCTCCTCCTTTTTCCACAAAAACTGTGTCACCAACACGAATATCTAATTTTTTAATTTGATCTGCGTTATGCAAAGAAGCTCGTTTTACAATTGTTCCTGCTAATTGTACGGGCTCTAAATTTGCAACTGGAGTTATCGCTCCTGTTCGTCCAACTTGATACGTAATTTCATGTAAAATAGTAGAAACTTGTTCTGCTTTAAACTTGTATGCAATTGCCCAACGTGGTGCTTTTGCAGTATAACCTAATTCTTCTTGTTGTTGTAAATTATTTACTTTAACAACAACTCCATCAGTTTCATAAGGCAAATCATGACGTTTAGAATCCCAATAATTAACAAAGTCAAAAACTTCATCAATTGTTTTTGCAAATGCGATTGTATTCGGAACTTTAAAACCAACTTTCCTGGCATTTTCTAAACTTTCGAAATGTGTTTTGTATTTCCGTTCTTGGGTAACTATTTGATACAACAAGCAATCTAAAGGTCGTTTTGCAACTTCTGCGCTGTCTTGCAATTTTAAACTCCCGCTGGCAGTATTTCTTGGGTTTTTGTATTCTTCCTCTTCATTTTCAACACGTTCTTCATTCATTTTACGAAAACCTTCCAGTGGCAAAACAATTTCTCCACGCATTTCAAAATCGCGAACAAAGTCGGATTCAATAATTAACGGAATCGATTTTATTGTTCTAATATTTGCAGTAACATCATCTCCTTGAAAACCATCTCCACGGGTTACCGCTTTCACAAATTTTCCGTTTTCAAACGTTAAATTAATAGAAGCTCCATCATATTTTAATTCACAAGTAAACTCAACATCATCTGTTCCCAACACTTTATGAACTCGTTTTTCCCAATCTAATAAATCGTCTTTAGAATACGAATTGTCTAACGAATACATTCGGTTTTTATGGGTAACCGTTTCAAAATTTTTAGTGATTTCTCCACCAACTCTTTGTGTTGGCGAATTGGCATCAAAAAACTGAGGATTTTTTTCCTCTAATTTTTCTAATTCTTTCAATTTTACATCAAAATCAAAATCAGAAATTGATGCATTGTCTAACACATAATACTTATAATTATGCTCATTTAATTCTTTTCTTAATGCTTCTATTTTTTGTTGGATAGTCATTAAAAATTAGTTTTTTACAGTACCAGAAAAATGATTGATTTTTGGATTGATTGGATTACCAGAAGAACGTCTAAAACTTGCTACTTGCCCCGTATGCCAAATAGCATCTGTAATTGGGCCATTAATGATATTCCAAAACGGAACCGTTACTTTTCCATCTTTTTTCCCATCGAATTCAGATAAGTTTTTGCTACTCTTTAATCGATTACTCAATCCTTGAAAATTTAATAAAGTTTGCGCTCTCATTTCTGTAAAATTCATTTCACTTTTTGGCTTTGACTGTTCAACAACCGTCTTGGTTAAGCTCAACATCATATTTGATAAATCATACAAATGCTCTACAGTTTTTTGAGTAGTTTTTCCTTTTTCATTGGGTTTATAAGCAAGATTTTTTTCTGTTAATCCATCAGTTGCCCAATAATAACGAAAACCTAAACCATCAATCATTCTACTTGCAACAGTTGTTGCAGTGTATTCTTTTGGAGCATTGGGAATATTGTAATATATGTCTGTCTTTTGAGCCATAGTTGAAGTTGCTATTAGAATTGTTAATAGTAGTGGATATGAAGATTTCATTAGTTCTGCATTTTTATTAAGATTAAAACTGATTCAAAATCTATCAAAAATAACACTTTCAGTATAAATAAACGCAACAAAAAGCCGAAACAAATTTGTTCCGGCTTTTTTATTTTATCTCTATTAGACGACTAATAATACGTAAAACGTCTCACTTTTGCAATGTGTTTTGCCAAACGAATTACTTGATGAGAATATCCGTATTCATTATCATACCAAACATAAATTACAATACTATTACCGTCTGTAATTGTTGCTTTACTATCAAAAATTGAAGGAGCTGAACATCCTACAATATCAGAAGAAACTAATTCGTTATCAATAGAATATTTAATTTGTTCTACTAAATCGCCCTCTAAAGCATATTTTTTCATAATCGCGTTTATAGATTCAACTGTTGCATCTGTATGCAATTGCAAACTCAAAATTGCTAAAGATCCATTGGGTACAGGAACACGAATTGCATTTGAGGTTAATTTACCTTCTAATGCTGGTAAAGCTTTTGCAACTGCTGCTCCAGCTCCAGTTTCTGTAATTACCATATTTAAAGCTGCTGCTCTACCTCTACGGTATTTACTGTGCATATTATCAACTAAATTTTGATCGTTTGTGTATGCATGAATGGTTTCTAAATGTCCTTTATTTATTCCGAAATTATCTTCCAATACTTTTAACACAGGCGTAATTGCATTGGTTGTACAAGATGCTGCAGAGAATATATCTATTACATCAGGATTATTTTCTGCATGATTTACTCCATGAACTATATTTGGAACTCCTTTTCCTGGTGCAGTTAATAAGACTTTACTTGCTCCTTTTGCAACTAAATGTCTGCTTAACGCTTCTTTGTCTCTAAAAGCTCCCGTATTATCAATAATTAAAGCATCATTAATTCCGTAAACTGTATAATCAATATCTTCTGGTTGATTAGCAGAAATCATATAAACAGTTGTTCCGTTAATGATTAAAGCCTTGTTTTCTACATCAACCTGTACAGTTCCTAAAAAATCTCCATGAACAGAATCGATACTTAATAAAGAGGCTCTTTTTTCTAATACAGTTTTATTGATATCGCCACGTGTTACCACAGCTCTTAAACGCAACTGAGATCCTTTTCCCATTTTATTCATCAGCTCTCTAGCTAATAAACGACCAATTCTACCAAATCCGTATAAAACAACATCTTTAGGTGCAATGTTTTCTGATGTTGTTGCTCTTTTTAATTTATTTTTGACAAAAGAAATTTTATCATCACAAGCATCTTCGCTTAAATGACATTCATACGCCAATTTTCCGATATCTAATTTAGAACTTGGTAATTCTATAGACTGAATTGCTTTTGCAAAGTCTAACGCATCAAAAATAGAAATTGGTTTTGCTACAAATTCTTTAGCATAGTTAATTAAATTTAAAATCTCACTGGCTCTTTTATCGATTAATTGATTTCTAAAAAGCACCAATTCAATCGCTTTTTCATACCATAAATTATTTACGATATTGATAAATTCTACAGTTGCTTTACGCATTTCTGCTTGAAAACTTACTTCTTCTTCATATTTCTTAAATGTTGACATAGTTGTGTATACAATTAAAGTTGAAATTTGCTGCAAAAATAGTTATTTCAATCGATTTCATAGTCATTATTTTAAATAAAATCCCGCTTTTAAAAAATTCAAAAACGGGATTTTACTTAATTATTTAAAGCATTCGTTATCTAAATCTAAAACGATCTTTTACACCATCTGGACTTAGCATTTCTATTTCAATCTTATATCTTCTATCTTTCCCTAAAGCATCTAAAATTTGAACCGTTTTCTCTGCCGTTTCAGCCCTGGTGTTATTAATTTTAGTAATCACATAATTTTTTAAACTATTTTCTGCTGCATCATCTATTGTTCTAATAATCATTACTCCACTTTGTATTCCTAACTTTTTCAGTTCTTTTTTAGATAAACTTTTTAATTCCCACTGAAATGCATTTGAAATATATTGAATTATTCTTTTTGAAAGTTTTACTTTTTTAGTTACTAACTCTCCGTTTCTATCAACTGTCACACTCACAGTTTCATATGGTCTTTTTGCTTTTAACTGTCCTTTTAAATCTGAGAATTTAGCAATATCAATATTGTTTACTTTCTTAATAATATCTCCCGTTTTTAAACCAGATTTTTTTGCTTCACTTTTAGCCGTAAAACTTCTTATTTTTACACCTTTTTCATTATACTCTTGATCTACTGAGATTCCTAAAACTGCTTCTTGTACACTACCAAATTCCATTAAATCTTCCATTACTTTTTTAGCAATATTAGATGGTACTGCAAAAGAGTACCCAACAAAAGAACCCGTTTTAGAAGAAATTGCCGTATTAATTCCCACTAACTCTCCACGCGTATTTACCAAAGCACCTCCACTATTTCCTGGATTCACTGCTGCATCTGTTTGAATAAATGAATCTATACCTGAATTTCCTTGTAAATCTCTTCCTTTTGCACTAACAATTCCTGCAGTTACAGTAGACGTTAAATTATATGGATTCCCGACTGCCAACACCCATTCACCAATTTTAATCGCATCAGAGTTCGCAAAAGGGATGTACGCTAACTTTTCTGCTGCTTCAATCTTTAATAATGCAATATCACTTTCTGGGTCAGTTCCAATTAATGTTGCTTTGTATTTTTTTTGATTGTTTAGTGTTATTTCTAAATCTGTGGCATGATCAATGACATGATTATTGGTAATAATATAACCATCAGGAGAAATCACAACTCCACTTCCTGTACCAATTTGTTCATATTTTCGTGTTCCACTTCCTCTGCCAAAGTAATATTCTAAAGACCGATTTGTTTGGGTTTTAACTGCGGTATTTTTTACGTGTACAACTGCGTTTATTGTTTTCTCTGCCGCATCCGTAAAATTTGTTGGCGAATTTGTTATTGGTAAATTTGTGTTTGTAAAACTGGTTTTTACAATTTGAGCAGGAGTTTCAATTGTTCTTTCAATTACAACTTGTGGCTTTTCTAAAAATATTTTATAACCACCCAGCGTTAAGATTCCTCCTAAAATTGCAATACTTAATAAACTTGCTGTTTTTTTCATTTTTTTATTATTTTTTAGAACAGTTCAAATATACGATTTTAACAAAAGCATAAATTTTGTTTAACTTGTTTTTAATAAATTTTTAACCCCTTTTTAACATTACTCTTTCAGTATGGAATTTGTTATCTTTGCCATATATGAACATCACTTTTTATAAATACGAAGGAACTGGAAATGATTTTATCATGATTGATAATCGAGATCATTCATTTCCTAAAGACAACATCACTTTAGTACATAAATTGTGTGATAGACATTTTGGAATTGGCGCAGACGGATTAATTCTACTAGAAAATGATGCAGAAACCGATTTTAAAATGGTTTATTTTAATGCTGATGGAAAAGAAGGAACTTTGTGTGGAAATGGTGGAAGATGTATTGTTGCTTTTGCGTATAAATTAGGAGTAATTTCAGAAAAAACTACATTTACTGCAATTGATGGTTTGCATCATGCAAGTATAGAAAACGATTTGGTTTCTTTACAAATCATTGACGTAAATAACGTTGATGTTTATGATACTTATATTTTTGTAAATACGGGATCACCGCATCATGTTCAATTAGTTGAAAATTTAGAAGATTATGATGTAGTTACAAATGGCAGAAAATTAAGAAATGAGTATGGAAATGAAGGAAGCAATATTAATTTTGTGCAAAAAATTGATGAAACTACTTTTAAAGTTAGAACGTACGAACGTGGCGTAGAAGATGAAACGTTGGCTTGTGGAACTGGTGTTACTGCAGTTGCAATTGCGATGCACAAAATCAATAAAACCAAATCAAACAACATTAAATTACTTGTTTTGGGCGGAGAATTAGAAGTTTCTTTCACTATTGAAAATGAACAATACAAAAATGTTTTTCTAAATGGAGCAGCAACTTTTGTGTTTAAAGGAACAATTGAAATTTAATGGATACTTTAAAAGGAAAAAACATACAATTAAGAGCTTTAGAGTCAGAAGATCTACAGTTTTTGTTTGATACAGAAAATGATGAATCTTTTTGGGAAGTAAGTCATACTCAAACTCCGTTTTCTAAATTTTTATTGAAACAATATTTAGAAAATGCGCATTTAGATATTTTTGAATCGAAACAGTTACGTTTAATTATTGAAGAAAACACAAGCAATCAACCAATTGGAATGATTGATTTATTCGATTTTAATCCACAACACAAAAGAGCTGGAATTGGAATTTTAATTCAAAATGAGCATCAACAAAAAGGTTTTGCTTCAGAAGCTTTATTATTGTTGATTCAATATTGTTTTACGCATTTAAATTTGCATCAATTGTATGCAAATATCACTTCAGATAACACAAAAAGTAGTGCACTTTTTACAAAACATCAATTTAAAAAAATAGGTGTAAAAAAAGATTGGATTTTTACAAATACTACTTTTAAAGATGAAATTTTATATCAATTAATACATGAATAAAAAGAAACTCATATTATTAATATCAAGTCTATTACTAATAACTGCTGGTGTTTTAGTGTATAATATTTATGGTAAAATTTATAAACCGAATGTTGTAAAAGACGGATTTATTTACATCAAAACCAACAGTACTTTAAAAGATATTGAAAATGAAGTAAGACCTTTCTTAAAGCGTGTAAAACCATTTATTTGGGTTGCAAAAAGAAAAAAGTATCAAGACGCAATTAAACCTGGGAAATACAAAATAACCAAAGGTTTTTCTAATAATGATTTAATTAATTTATTACGAAGTGGGCAACAAACACCAACTATAGTTGTATTTAACAACCAACATACTTTAGCTGCTTTAGCGGGCAGAATTTCTGATCAAATTGAAGCTGATTCAATTGCTATATTAAATGCAATGAAAGATGATGCTTTTTTAAAGGAACATCAATTTACTTCAAAATCTGTTTTAGGAATGTACGTTCCGAATAGTTATGAGTTGTATTGGAATACATCTGCTGAACAGTTTAGAGATAGAATGTTTACAGAATACAATCGTTTTTGGGATGGAAAAAGAGACAATCAAGCTAAAAAATTAAATTTAAGCAGAACAAAAGTGATTGCATTAGCATCGATTGTTCAAAAAGAAACAGCAAAAATTTCTGAAAGACCCATAGTTGCTGGTTTGTATTTGAACCGAATAAAACTAAGTTGGCCTTTACAAGCTGACCCAACAATTATTTATGCTTTGAAAGAAAAATATGGTGAAGATTTTATTGTAAAACGTGTATTATTAAAAGATTTAAAAATAGATTCTCCGTATAACACATATAAAAACAAAGGAATTCCGCCAACTTTAATTGCAATGCCAGATATTTCATCAATAGACGCCGTTTTGTTTTCAAAAAAACACAACTACTATTATATGTGTGTAAATGTAGATAAAATTGGATATCACGAATTTGCAAATTCTTTAAACCAGCATAAAATAAATGCTTCTAAATATCATCGTTGGCTTAGCAAAAAAGGGATCAATCGCTAAATCTGAATCTATTAAAAGAGCGCTCTTATCTTTAGTAATCCGTCAATAAAGTTCGCTTTCCTGTCATAATTTAATAACTATCCTGCTGTTTTAGTTAACTATTCACATTCTTAAAAAAAGAAAACTTACTGTAAATCAATGATTTAATAAATATATTGTACATTTGCCACCGCTTAACAGAAAGTAACTTGTTATTAGAAATATTATATTGATTATTGTGTGTACTCTTTTAATTAACAACTCGGTTGTTGAAACGAAAGAAATTACCTTATCTAAAGAAATTTTCATCAACCAAAACGATGAAAACATTCAAATTCTTTTTTTACAAAATGACTTTATGGGTTTCAAAGAAGCGTTGGCTTTTAAAGAATCTCAAGGAGAATACAAAGTAGTTAATACCTTAGGATATTTAGGGAAATATCAATTTGGGAAAACTACCTTAGAACGTTTCAAAATTTACGATACTACTGCATTTTTAAACAATCCTGCTTTGCAAGAACGCGCATTTATAGCGTTATGTTCTGTAAATAAATGGATTTTAAGAAAAGACATTCTAAAAGTCGTTGGTACAAAAATTAATGGAATCTTAATCACAGAGTCTGGTATTTTAGCTGCTGCGCATTTAAGTGGTGCTGGAAATGTAAAAAAATACTTACGCAGTAACGGAAGTCATAATTCTAGTGATGCTTACGGAACTACCATTCAAACATATATGAAAAAATTTTCCAGCTACAATGTTTCTGAAATTTTAGCTAATAGAAAAGCAAGAGTTTAATTATTTCTGAATAATAAAAATTGTTGGACGTTTGTGCAATTCAGGTTGCTCATACTTCCAGTTTTTCACCTCTTTTGTTTTTATATATTCTGTAGCTAAGGTAATATCTGTAGCAATACAAAGACGCGTTGTAGGTGTTAAAACTGTTTTTAAATCTGTAAACAACTTTTCATTTCTATAAGGAGTTTCAATAAAAATTTGTGATTGATTTTTGTCTTTTGACAAACGTTCCAATTCTTTAATTACTTTTTTTCGTGCTGTTTTATCAATGGGTAAATAACCCACAAAAGCAAAATTTTGTCCGTTCATTCCAGAACTCATCATCGCCATTAAAATAGATGAAGGTCCAACTAACGGAACCACCTGAATATCTTTATCGTGTGCTAATTTTACCATCGTAGCTCCAGGATCTGCAACTGCAGGAACTCCAGCTTCTGATAATAATCCAACAGAAATTCCTTCATAACAAACATCTAAATATGCCTGCGTTTCTTGTTCATCTGCATATTTGTCTAATAACATTATTATTAATGATGCTTGTGATTTTTTAGGAGATATTTTTTTTATAAATCTTCTGGCTGATTTTTCATTTTCAACAATAAAATAATCTACCTGCTCAATCACTTTTTTAACAGAAATTGGCATGACTTCTAAAGGTTCATTTTCACCTAAAGTTGTAGGTATTAAATAGAGCTTCCCTTTCATTGTTATTGTATTTTATGTGCAATTCTAGTACAGGCTTTATCTAATAATAGATATACATTTTCAAAACCATGCTCACCTCCATAATAAGGATCAGGAACTTCGTCTTTATCTAGTAATATCAATTGTACTTTTTGCATTTCATCTTTAGAACTAGCAATACTTAATATGTTTTGGTAATTGCTTTTATCCATCGCAAAAATCAAATCAAAAGTATAAAAATCAGTTGCTACAAATTTTCTTGCTCGTTGGTTTGTCAAATCGATTCCGTATTTTTTTGCAACAGCTATAGAGCGCGTATCTGGCAATTCGCCAACATGATATGCTGCAGTTCCGGCAGAATCAACTTGTATTTTTTGAGAATCAACTTTAGATTGCAAAATACCTTCTGCTAATGGAGAGCGGCAAATATTACCTAAACACACCATCAATATTTTCATGAAATGAAATTTAGAATGTTAACTTTTTCCTTAGATCGTCAACGTATTTTCTGAATTGTTTATCAGTTTCTGTAAGGTTATCAACTGTTTTACAAGCGTGTAGTACCGTTGCATGATCTCTATGTCCAATTTGAGAGCCAATACTTGCTAATGATGATTTTGTCATTCTCTTAGCAAAAAACATGGCTAATTGACGCGCTTGTACAATGTGTCTTTTTCTCGTTTTAGATTGCAACGTAGCCACATCCATATCAAAATATTTGGATACTACTTTTTGAATATAATCTATCGACACTTCTTTTTTGGTGTTCTTTACAAATTTATCTACAATTTGTCTTGCCAACTCTAAGGTATATTCTCTTCTATTAAAAGATGCTTGAGCAATCATAGAAATTACAACGCCTTCTAATTCTCTGACATTCGATTTGATATTTTTTGCTATATACTCTACAATTTCTTCTGGCATTTCTACACCATCTCTAAACAATTTGTTTTGAAGAATTGAAATTCTAGTTTCGTAATCTGGTGCTTGCAATTCTGCTGATAATCCCCATTTAAAACGAGATAATAAACGTTGTTCAATATCTTGCATATCAACAGGAGCCTTATCAGAAGTTAAAATTACCTGTTTTCCATTTTGATGTAAATGATTAAAAATATGGAAAAACACATCTTGTGTACCTGTTTTACCAGATAAAAACTGAACATCGTCAATTATCAACACATCAATCATTTGGTAGAAATGTATAAAATCATTTCTTGTATTTGATTTTACAGAATCTATAAATTGTTGGGTGAATTTTTCAGAAGAAATATACAATACTGTTTTATCTGGATATTTATCTTTTATTTCAACACCTATAGCGTGCGCTAAATGTGTTTTTCCCAAACCAACACCTCCGTACACCAACAAAGGATTAAAAGAAGTTCCGCCTGGTTTATTGGCAACTGCCATTCCTGCAGATCTTGCCAAACGGTTTGAATCTCCTTCAACAAAATTAACAAAATTGTAATTCGGATTTAATTGAGATTCAATTTTCACTTTCTGCAATCCTGGAATCACAAAAGGGTTTCTCAATTCCCTATCTCTAACTTCTAGAGGAACTGTAACTCTTTGTGGTTTTAATGGATCTCTATTTGAACTCGGAATTTTTACGGTTTGAGGACTATTACTACTATACGTATTTTCCATACGCACATCGTAAATCAATTTAGCCTCTTTACCCAACTCTCTAACTAGAGCAACTCTAAGTAATTTAATATAATGCTCTTCTAACCATTCATAAAAAAATTTACTTGGCACCTGAATTGTTAAGGCTTCTCCTGACATTTTTACGGGCTTGATAGGTTCAAACCAAGTCTTATATGCTTGCGGTTTTATATTGTCTTTTATAAAAGAAAGGCACTCGCTCCAAACAGAGTCAGCAGTTTTAGTCATTCTTAATTACGTGGATAAATAGAGTTCATATTCGGTTATTTCTTTGGATTTTGCATCCCTTCTCAAAAGCTTTACAAAAGTGTGAATAAAATTCAGTATAAAAAAATGAATTTGCTATTGATTATTAACTTTTTTTTTCGTAAAATGAAAACCATAAAAAAATACACATTTCTTGTTTACAAAATCTACCTCATTTAGAATACGTTACGGAGAAACAGACCAAATGGGTGTTGTTTATCATGGTAACTACGCACAGTTTTTTGAAATCGGAAGGATAGATTGGCTAAGGTCTTTCGGCATTTCTTATAAAAATATGGAAGAAAATAACGTGATGCTTCCTGTAGTATCTTTACAATGTAATTTTAAAAAATCCGCTGAGTTCGACGATGAAATTACGGTAAAAACTACATTAAAAAAAATTCCGACGGTTAAGATTGAATTTGAGTACAAAATTTTTAATCAAAAAAACGAACTTTTAACAACTGGATATTCAATGTTAGCTTTTATCAATAAAGAAACTAAAAAACCAATGCGTTGTCCTGAATATATTTTGGAGAAATTAAGTTAGTTTTTTAACCTCTACTTTGTATAAATTGGTAAAGGTTTCAAAAATTGAGTTTGCATCTCTTTTGCGAACAGAAATAATATATTGACAATCTAACTCTAATGTCTGAGAAACAATAGTTACGTTTTTTTCTTTTACAATTCGCATTACTTTATTCATCATATCGTAACCAAAAGACAATTGGTATTCAATATTTATTGTCTTATCTAAAATGGTTGATGCTTCCAAAGCTAATTGTGCTGAGTTTTTATACGCATTGATTAACCCTCCAACACCCAATTTTGTTCCTCCAAAATAACGTACAGAAACAATTAGAATATTAGTTACACCAAAAGCTTGAATTTGACCATAAATTGGCATTCCTGCAGAATTATTTGGTTCTCCATCATCATTTGCTCTGTAAGAAATGGCTTCAACTCCTAATTGCCAAGCGTAACAAAAATGTCGTGCAGAATGATGTTTCTTTTTTAAACTTTCTAATGCATTTTTAATATCATCCTCATTTAAAACCGGAAAAGCATATCCAAAAAACTTACTATTTCTGTCTTTAAATAGTGTTTCTTCTGATGGTTTTTCTATGGTTTTATACATGTCTTCCATTAAGCTACAGCAACTAAAACGATTCCGATAACTGCCATTGCAATTCCTATTTTATTTTTTAAACTAAACGATTCTTTAAAGATTAACAACCCAACGAGTGTAGAAACAACCACAATACCAACGTTATTAATAGTAAACAACGTTGAACTTTCTATTCCTTTTGTTTGCAATGCTTTTATTAAATAAACAATTGAGTAGTAATTCGGAATACCTAATACAATTCCTGCAATGAAATTTTTAAGCCCGAAAGGTTCTCTTTTTTGAATTGTTTTAAAGAGTAAAATAACCAACCCAAAAACACCAGCAAACCCGAATAAACTTCCAGAAAATATAGAAACTTCATTTTCGGACACAAAATTAATTTCTACATACTTTAAGGTTGTATCTATGGCTCCAGATCCTAAAAAAAGTATGACTGGTAAAAGCAATCCAGCTTTTTTATGCTTTTCTAAATTATTTTTAACAGAAGCTAAATATACCGCTACAATTGCTAAAATAATTCCAATTATT